>ENA-ORTB01002306-ORTB01002306.1-human-gut-metagenome-genome-assembly--contig:-NODE-2306-length-18086-cov-6.314958_pt1 | contig 18086 bp, 17 predicted proteins | sample MGYA00241905_ERZ509174 | MGnify/ENA primary metagenome ERZ509174 (study PRJEB26280, sample SAMEA2338851) | human gut metagenome | biome: human gut; feature: human-associated habitat; material: faeces... | reverse complement strand
CATGTGTTAAGCACGCCGCCAGCGTTCATCCTGAGCCAGGATCAAACTCTCATAATAAAAATTTGTCCAGTCAGGATTAACTCTTGGCTAATCCATCCTTGTTTTACTGTTTAAGGTTCGTTTTCAGAACTTTTCTCTTGAATTTTCAAGGTTGTCACTGTTCAATTATCAAGGTTCATCTTTTTCGTTTGTGCCGTTCGCGTCGGCTTTGTTATTTTAGCACATCTCTTTGTGCTTGTCAAGTACTTTTTTAAACTTTTTTTCGAAGCTCTTTCGAACTTCTTAAGTCGTACCAGACTGTGTTGCTTTGTCTCTTTTGCAGCAACTCTGATATTCTATCAAAGTCTTTCCGGTTTGTCAAGTACTTTTTTCATCTTTTTGATTCCGCCCCCGGATCGTCTGGATGATTCCCTGACTGCCTGTATCTCTCAGGCTCCGTTGTTTCTGCGTTTCCGCCGCAACGTTTGATATCTTACCACTTCTCTTTCTTTTTGTCAACAACTTTTTTGATTTATTTTTCTCAAGTTGTTTTTCAAAGAATTAAGGGCATAAAAAAATATCTTAGAATGTTGAACGGAGAAGGAGGGATTTGAACCCTCGCACCGCGTAAACGGTCTACACCCTTAGCAGGGGCGCCTCTTCAGCCACTTGAGTACTTCTCCTGAATCAGCAATTCGTCTGATATTGTGCTCACATCTCTGTGACGCTCATTTATTATAATAAATTCATTTTGAAATGTCAACTGATTTTTTGCTTTTTCTTTATTTATTTTTTCAGGGCTCACTTGCAAAGTGAAATTTACTTTTTTCAACTCACCTCCGATATAAAAATATGGACAATTCCTTCTTGAATATAATAAGAAATTGCCCATATCAAATATTTATTCTTCTTTATTTTTTCAGATACACATCACTGTACTGAACACCAAACTGCAGTGCCGCCTGATGGTTATTCATATAGATATCTACATGTCCATATGGCGTTCCCAGATCTTCTACTGTATAGACCTGTCCATTGATGATCAATTCGGTTCCAAATGGCAGTCCTGCCATAGCTACCGTATGATCGATCGTCGGCATTGCTCCGCTCGCCGTAGGTCCGCCTGACCAGACTCCGCAACAGATCGGACAGCTGCAATATGCTGTCAGCTTAAATTTGCCAAGGTATGAACCATATTCTGTGCTCTTCGCTATAACAGCATTATCATAGTAATCTGCTGCCATATCCTTTTTCTTCAATGCATCCAGTATGTCTGTATCCTCATTTGAAATAATACGGACTGCCCATACTGCATCGTTTTCATTTACAGTGCTTTCTATAATGCCCGTGGCACTGCTGTGTGCCTCGATCGTTCCGCCGTCACCAGTACTCATAACTACATGATAAATATAGCCATCCGATCTCTGATAAAAGATCAGATCGCCCGGCAATGCATCTTCTACCGGTATTTTGGTGGCACATTCTGCCTGGTCTTCCGCCACACGCGGAATGCTGTAACCAAATTCTGCATAAATGCTCTGTACAAAACCGGAGCAGTCTGCCCCTTTTGTCAGACTGGTACCTCCCCATACATAAGGATTACCCAGGAACTGCTTCGCATATTCTAACATAGAGGTGCGGATCAGTCCTGATACAGAAGCTTCTTTTACGGAAGTTACCGTGTAATAGCAGGCTTTGTTGTCTTCCGGTTTTACTTTTGCTTTAGCAAGGGCATAAGTATCCTCGCCTTTTTCTTCGATCTCTTTTTTCACTTTTTTTCCGGTTTCGAGCTGCTTTGTCTGTACAAATCCCCTGACATCATCTGATTCTACATAACTCCATTCCTGATTCTCATCATCCAGAATATAACACAGTCCGCCTTTTTCCAGTGTACCTACTACCTCCGGCTCCTGGTCCTTTTCTGTATCTTCACTCTTCTCCGATTTCCGATCTGTGCTTTTCTTTTTCTCGGATTCCTGTGTTTCACTTTCCCCGGAAGCACTGTCCGGCGTTTCGCTCTCTTTCGCAGAATTATCCTGCGTTTCGCCCTCTGTCACACTGCTGCTCTGTTTTTCACTTTCTGAGGCAGTACTTTCCTGCGTTTCTTTTTCTGTTTCTTCTTTTTTATTGTTCTTGGTTTCTTCCTGCGGAATAGAATCATAGATTTTGATTCTCTTTTTTGTCAGGGCGTATTTCTTTTTGGCTACTGCTTTGTATGCAGTTGTCTGTGTATGCAGAAACGCCTTATTTTCATAAGCTTCTTTGAGAACTTCGGCTGTCTCTATATTCTTTTCTTTTTTATGCTTTACATAACGTTCCGCTTTTTCGTCTGCCCATACATATTTTGCTTTTATGAAGCCTCTGGCTTTTCCGGATTCTACATAATACCATTCGCCATCGTTGTCTTCTTCCAGAATATGCAATACGCCAAGTGCATTGATCTTTCCTACTTTATCGGATTTTGTATTTTTCTTTTCATAGAGATAAACATCATCTCTTTTTGATACAGCATATTTCTTTTCTACCTGAAAAAAACGAAAAGTCTGTTCTACTTTTGGTGACTCTATTTTCTGCTCTGTTTCCGTTTCTGTCTCAGTCTGATCGCTGCTTTCTGTCTCAGTTTCCGTTTCGATTTCAAACGGCACCTCTTCTATGGATACAAAACCTGCTTCTCGCTCTGTCGCTGCTTCGGTTTCCTGAGTTTCTGTCTCGGTTTCTGTTTCGGTTTCCGTCTGTCTCTCAGTTTCCGTTTCAGTTTCTGTCTCTGCCTCTGTCGCACTGTTGTCTTTTTGTGGTGCTGCATAGGCAGAAATGCCAACGGCTGAAGAAAGAAACAGGACGGCTGCTGCCGCTGCTATGTTTCGTCTATACATTTATTGCTATACTCTCTTTCTTGCTTTGATATATACTGCTGCCGAACCTGCCATCAGAAGAACCATAGCCGGGATATTGGTTGTATCGCCTGTCTTTGGTGCGTTCTGTGTTGTCGTCGTGGAACTCGAACCTGATGTCAGTGTGGAAGGCGATGCACTTGTTGATGCCGTTGTGGACGGTGTGGCGGTTGTAGAAGGTGTCTCCGTTTCCGTCTCTTCATCGTCATCCGGCTGTGCTACCATACTTGCTGTCTCCACTTCAGATGTCAGATTGGTCGATCCATTTCGTAATTCATCTACGGTCATGCTGATATTGAACTGCTGACCGGTTGTTGCATTGCCTGTCAGATTGAACCAGAGATCTACCAGAGTTCCTTTCAGCTTTTTCGGTGTTGTTGATGAAAATTCAATCACAATCTTACCTTCCGTTCCGGCACTGTCTGTCGGCTTGATAACTTTGATCGTCATACCTTCCAGTGCGTCGCTGTCCTCCGCATTGGAATCATCGTATTTCATCGCATTGGTATCATAGTTAATCGTTACTTTTCCATATGTAATCTCTTTTGTGCTGGATACGCTGTAAGTTGCTGAAATGCTCTCTTCTCCGCTGTATACCTCATCCGGCTCAAATTTGAATGTAACGTCCTTCTGTCCGGTTGTTGTTCCGGATGTCGAACTGCTTCCTGATGTGGAGCTGCCGGATGATCCATAAGCAGAGCTTCCTGAAGAAGAACTGCTTCCCGATGTTGAACTGCTTCCTGCCACACGGTTTGACGGTGTAGTGGAAGTCTGACTCTCTGCCTGAGTGGACGTCTGTGGCACTGCAAGGCTTTTGCCTGAACTTGATGTACTTGTCGTACGTGCCTGTCCTTTTGACGCAGATTTCTTTTCACTCTGGAGTTTAAGATAATCTGCATATTCTTTTTCCAGGTCGTATTTCTGGATTGCTTTTTTCAGTTCTTTCTCTGTGTCTGCTTTCAGAACGGTAACTGCCTTCACTTCCTTGCAGTCTGTAAACACCAGATTATTTTCCAGCTCACACTGGTTGAAGATCACAACCGTCTGTGGAACAAGCTCTGCTACCTCATAGACCATATCTTTCTGCATATCACTCAGTTCTACGGTTGGATATTTCTCGATTTCTGAATCTTTGTCTGTCTCGGATTCTGTCTCGGATTCTGTTTCTGTTTCCGTTGCTGTTTCACTTTCAGATTCTGTCATTTCTGACTGAGTTTCTGTTTCAAATTCAGTTGTATTCTCCGTCAGTGCCTCTGTCTCAAACTCTTCATCTGAAAATTGAAAAACAACCGCTGCCAGTTCCGGCACCTGATTTGCATCGATCTCTTCTTTTAATTCTTCGATCGTTACTTTTTTTACTTTTGCTTTTCCGGTTGTTTTATCTTCTTTTTCTCTTATATAAATAAAAGAATCTAATCCGTTTTCTTCCGGATCTTTCTCTTCTGTCTGCTCTGAAGCTGTCTCCTGTGTCTGCTCAGTATCCGCAGACTGTACAGTCCCTTCTTCTGCAGGCTGAAATCCAGCCTCTGTATTATCCCCTTCTGCTGCATATACTGTGACAGACATTGCAAGTAAAGCGGATGCTGTCAAAATGGTGCAAAGTTTATGCATTCTTTTTTTCATTTATTTCCTCCTCATGCCGCAATGCAATTTAGCACTGCGATGCTGCTCTGGTTACTTTTACCAAGCAACACGATTTTTATTCCTAATTTATAGTATATTTATCTAAATGTAAAAGTCAATGTAAAAATCTCCTCTGTTTTGTTTGAAAAGCATGTTTTACATTTTTTTCACAAAATGACCATATTTTTGAACTTTACGCAGTAATGTAATCAGACATAATGGAATGAGCACTCCGGCAATCACATAACTGATGTGCAGACCGTAATCTGAATGTGGAAATTTTCCAATTTTTTCAGCATCTGTAATGCCATACACTGACGAATAAATACGATCCACAATCTTAAATCCAAGAAAATGCAGTGCCATAATGTGAAAGCTTTCTTTTCCGACCAGTGAGAAAAATTTTTCTGTATATGGATTTTTGCCAAGTATTTTTGCAAGCCCAATACAGAAATAAATACCAAGCAAGGTCACCGGATAAAAAAGTACCGGATGTAAGATCTGATTGACCGAAAGTTCAATACTTCCCGGCATACGATTTAAAATTCCAAGAATCACGGCAGCACTTAAAATAGTTCCATACCAGGTAATCCCTTTGTCGAGTTTGTCCCATTTCTGTTTTGCAAAGTAACCAATGTACATAATCGGAACCGCCAGAATTGAAGTCTGTATCCAGTATTCCCAGGTCAGCTCCCGACTGTTTGCATATAATGCAACAGCAGCAAACAGAATACAGATGATCTTATGCCAATATTCCGGTTTTTTACTTTTTTCTGCTTTGCTGAATGCAATCGCAAACAATGCTGTTCCGATAAAAAACATTGGCAGAAACCAGCAGGCTCCCAGCAATTCTTCGGTGTATTTCATCAGCAGACTCTGTACGATGCAGGATACCATTTTGCTGATGCTGTAATGTTCGGTGCTGCTGATCATTTTGACCGACACCAGTGTGTTATGTAACAGCGTAAACACGGTATTATAAAGAAACAGCATACCGCCAAGCTTCAAAAGCCGCTTGCCGATATACTGTTCCGGGTGCTCATGGTATTCTCTTTTGTAAAAAAATCCCGCCACAAAAAAGAACACCATTAAATGATAACTGTATACAAATTCTCCCACACTGACGTTCAAGGCTGGTATCATGATTGAATAGCAGCAATGTCCCATCACAATAGAAATGATACCTATCGCCTTTACAATGTCCATTGTTGAATTTCTTTTTCCCTGCATTTTTCCTCTCCCTTAGCCTCTTGCTCCTCTGACAAAACGCTCCAAAACATCTGTGATAACTGTATTCTTCATCAGAATCAAAACAACTGCATAAACCAGTCCCGATACGATCACCGATACAAGAATCAGATAAATCTGATTTTCAATAACTTTTGCAGCCAGCATACAGCAGATCACAATCCCCACACAGCCAATGATCGTTGAGATCAGATTTCTTGCTGTGCAATTGATCTTTATGATTTTTCTTGACTCGTATGCGGATATTACACATACACATACTTCTGCGATAATCGTCGTAAAAGCCGCTGCACTTTCCTGATATCTTGGAATCAGGATAAAATTCAGTACAATATTTATCACTGCACTGAGGATTGTCGCAAACATAACAATTTTTTCTTTTTTGTAAGAAATCAACACACAGTTGGAAAAAAAGTTTGCAAAGACAGCAAAGACAAGGGCAATACTGAGCAGCTGCAGCGGGATATAGGCTTCGCTGAAAGATGCTCCGGCAAACTCTTCTACGATTGGCTTACTCAGACAAAACAGTCCCACCATCGCCGGACAGCAGATTGCTACCATATAATCGATCAGTTTTCTTCCCAGCTGTAATATCTTATCTTTTTCCTGTGTTCCAATATAAAATGCGAATCTTGGAATAACAACTGCCACGACTGCATTAAGAACCTGTTTTACAATCTTATATATCTTGGCCGCTGTTCCGTAAATTCCAACGTGGTAATCATCTGTCAGCCATCCAAGGATTGTTGTGTCTGAGCTGATATAAATGGTAGCTGCAATCGTTGTCGAAAACACGATCATAATCGGTTTTAAATGTTTCAGCGGCGGCTTTTTTACCAGATGCAGCTGCACATATTTCCTTGCGTGGAAAAACATAAATAATCCGGAACCGCTGCTTGAAATAACGGAAATAATAACATACTTGTAAAGGTCATCTGCACTGTGTACAAACAGCAGCATCAGGATGATAGATACGAACTGAAGAATAAACGTAACAAACGTAATATAACCAAAATCCTCATATATATTATAAATCCAGACAACGCTCAGCGTTGCCAGCAGAATTTCCAGGCTGAGGATCCCGATCACGATATTATAGCTCTTCAGCTTGTCTACAAACATAAGTGCCAAAAACAACAGGATATACGATACGATCGTTGCATAAAGATTGATAGAAAAAATCTCGCTTGCGAACTGATTCATTTTTTCCTGATCGCCCCGGTATTTTGTTCCTTCTCTTACTGCATAAGTTGTGATGCCAAGAGCTGCGATCAGAGAAAAGTAGCTGATAACCGATACGGAAAAATCGTATTTTCCAATCGCATTTACCTGAAGTACTCGTGTGATATACGGAAATGTGATCAGTGGAAATACCAGAGACAATACCGTTTTCATAACATTGAGCACTGCGTTTAATTTGATTGACTTTTCTTTCATGTTCCCTGCTCCTTATTTCTCTGACAGCCTTTGTTTGCCTGTTACCAGAAAGTATAACAGCCAGTAATGCTTCTTATCAAATAAGTACCAGATCAGCCAGCCTGGCTTCGACTGCTTCTTAAATGCTTTCGTTTTCTTTTTATCTGTCGGTTGCTGAAATACTGCTGCTGTGCGGAAATATTTTAAAAGCTCGATTCTTTTTCCAAACGGCATTTTTACTTTTTTCGGGCTTACATAACGCACGATCGTATAAATTCTTCTGGAAAGCTCTTCCACCCAAAATGACGGAATCTGTGTTTCAATACCGGTCTGTGTTACCAGTCTGCTTTTATTTTCCAGACACTTCATCAGCGAAGTGATATTGTTAATGTCTGTCTTTCCGCTTGTACTGTGTGCATATCGCATGATCCACACATAGTAAGTCTTCGGATTCAGTACAACACTTGGGCTGCACAGATATATTTTCGTTATAAAATCCAGATCTTCATATCCAAACTTCATGGTTTCATCAAAATCAATCTGATTTTTCTGTAAAAAAGCTCTCCGGTAAATACCGGCCCAGATTCCTTCTCCGGCTTTGTTGATCTGATCAAAATTTGCAGCAAACTGTGAACTGCTGTATACACCTGCTTTAAAAGAGGTCTTTTCTTCTGCGATCACTTTGCCGTCTTTGACCGTGCGATAACTTCTTGAATAACGCACCACATCTGCATCATATTTTTTTGCAAGTGCATAATTATCTTCTAAAAGTCCCGGCAGATAGATGTCATCATTATCACAAAATGCAATGTATTCTCCGGCCGCTTCTTTTAATCCTGCATTTCGTGCAGAACAGATCCCGCCGTTTGTCTTATGGATAACTTTTATTCTGGTATCTTTCGCTGCAAGCTGATCGCATATTTTTCCGCTTCCATCTTTTGATCCATCATCCACAAGGATTAATTCAAAATCCGAAAAAGACTGTTTTAAAATGCTCTGTGCCGTTTCCGGCAAATATTTCTCCGAATTATATACCGGAACAATTATACTGATTTTAATATCTGGCATATTTCTGTCTCCCATAGTCTATAATCCAAAGATCTGTGAGTTTTCCTTTGCTTCCAAAATGGCACGGAAAATATAAAAATCAGATGGATTTGTAATCTTGATATTTTCGGTCGGGCCTTCAAGTGTGTGAAGAGTATGTCCAAATTCTTTCATCAGACTTGCAGAATCAATCCTGTCAGTTTTATTTTCTTTTATCGCCTGACGATGCACATCAAGAATATCTTTCAGGTAAAAACTCTGCGGTGCTTTTGCTGTATAACAGCTTTTGCGGTCGATGATATTCGTAATCTCCTGTTCACCGCCAACCTGAATGATCGTCTCTGTTGCCGGTGTTACCGTGATCGCATTTCCCTTTTCTTTTACCATATTGATATTGTCATGGATTAATTTTCCGGATATCAGGGGACGTACTCCATCATGGATCAGAATGATGTCATCTTCATTCTCTGAAATTTCTTCTGCTGCACAAAGTCCATGATAGATGGATTCCTGACCGCAGGAACCGCCCGGCACAATTTTCTTTACCTTTGTGATACGATCCCGGTCCAGAAGATCTTCCAGATATTCAATATAGTCTTTCAGACATACAATCACGATTGCATCAATCGCTTTACATTTTTCAAAATGCTCGATCGTATGAATGATGATTGCTTTTCCGTTCATCTCAAGGAACTGCTTTGGCAGACCTTTTGTATTCATCCTCACTCCGGAACCTCCGGCAAAGATCAGTCCGATATTCATTATTCTTTATTCTCCTTCATATAAACATTGAAATCATGCGATATCCTCTTATTTTCCGGAGGAAGCTGCATATAATCTCCGTACAGTTGTGTCAGATAGAAATCCCAGCATTTTGGTGCCGGAAACATATGTCCTTCAAATTCTACTTCCACCGGCTCTAAAAATTCTTTCGGCATTTTCTCCTGCGGTCCATACCCCCACAGAAAACCGCCCACATACGGCGACTTGTCGATCGGATACTCTTTTGATATCGCATTTAATTTATTGCAGAGTTTTTCCGTGTTGAGATGTTTGCAGATCGGGATCAGGACTCGCTTTGCAAGTGCCGCATACCAGGTAGCTCCTTTTCCCATTTCGCTGTAAGCCGTCAGTAGTATGGTCTTATAAAATTTAATTGTGTCCATCAAATTTAATTTTCTTAAATTTCTTTGCGATAATTTTTTCGTCATCCGGCATACCATCCAGTGGAAAAATATCGATCCAGATACCCGTTGTAAATTCTTCAGAAAGATACTTTTCTTTCAGTACCGTATTCGTATTGATCAGTTTGATAAACGGATAGATAGAATTACCAGATTTCCAGGAAACAATCTTTTCCACCGCATCTTGTTTCTGCTTTTTTTCCAGTCTCAAAAGCTTCTCAAAATCTTCACGCGGCATCAGAACATCGATATCATCATCCCACGGAATGAAACCTTTATGACGGACTGCACCAAGAAGTGTTCCTCCGCACAGGTAATATCTGAGCTTGTATTTTTTACATATCTCATCCAGTTTTAATAACAGGTTCAGTTCTATTTGTTTGATTTCTTCAGAGCTTAATTTTTTATTTTTCATCTGATAATTCCTCTCATTGTTTCAGCTTTACTTTTATCAGATCCTGCTTACCAGAAAAAACAGCAGCCTGTCCAGTCCGATTTTTCTCAGTCTTAAGATCAGCCATGTTGTATATCTCTTTTTTGCCGGTTCTGATTTTAAATACTTCAATGCAATGTATTTGTTTTTGCAGATATCTCTGTCTATTTTATTGAGCAGTTTATTATACTGAATATATAATTCTTTCATTTTTTTTCCGCCGCATCCCTGACCATTATAAAGCATATTTGCCGTCAGTCCGGATACCAGGCAATAATTTAACAATGGCTGAGTCTCTCTGTCACACTTTACGGTATCAGCCAGTTTGTTCACTGTCTGAAAATATTCTTTTACAATACCGGTTCGGTCGCTCTTGCTGCTCCTGGTAATAGACTCGCTATTCATATAGTAATAGTAACCGGAATATGCCATAACTTCAACAACCGGATGACATGCCAGACATCGATACATAAATCCTTCATCTTCGTAGCGTCTTACTCCATAAAAAGACAGATGATTATCTTCCAGAAATTTTCTCTTATATACTTTTGTGCAGGCACTGACATTCATCCATACAAATGTATCATCGTTGACATCGATCGGTGTTTCCGATAACTTTCCGTTTACATCACGGATATAACCGCCAACAATGATATCTGCATCTTTTTTCTGTGCTGCATGCATATAAGTTTCCAGAAAATTTCGTTTCAGATAATCATCACTATCAATAAAGGCAATGTATTTCCCGGATGCCGCCTTTATTCCTCGATCTCTTGCAGCACCCAGGCCCATGTTTTGTTCCCCGTATAATATTTTTATTTTCTGCGGATATTCTTTCTGCATCTGCTCTATAATAGAAATGCTCTGATCCTGACCACAGTCATCCACACATAAAATCTCAAAATCCTGCCAGCTCTGATCCAGAATACTTTTCAGGCATCGTTTTATATATTGCTCTACATTATAAACCGGAACAATCACAGATACTTTGCTCATTTTTCCTCCTTGTCCGCTTCTTTGTTCTTTTTATTTTCATCTAATGCTATTTTCTGTACCAGCTCCTGTATTTTGTACTGAAGCTGTGAAATTTCAAGTGTCAGATTAAATGTCTTAATTAAAAGGATAAAGATAACAAAGAGAAATACCATATTTGCCGGAGACTGAATGCCCAAAAGGTCTGCAAGCCAGAACATCGGATCCGGGAAGACTGCCACCAGTATCAGCAGCAGTGAAAAAATGATCCAAAAAATAGAGTTTTCTATCTGCAGTTTGAATCTTCTCACTCTCTTCATAACGTTCATCATACTGAGCATGGATATGACAACCAGAATAATTCTTAAATAGATCGACATATTGACTCCCTTCTTAGTCTGCTTTTCTGCGTTTTCTGAAATTCTGGATAAACAGAATCGAAAGCATCATTCTGAGCATATAGGCGATCGATCTTGTCAGATTCAGATAACTTTCTCCTGCAGTTCTTTCATCCATTTTCACCTGCACATCCTTAACGGAAGCTCCCTGTTTGATCATGAATGAAATGGTATCCGGCTCTGGTCCGTAGTTGATATTGGATGCAAATTCGTGAATGATCTTCTTACTGTACATACGCATTCCGGAAGTAGGATCGGTCAGTACCTTCCCGGTTGAAAATTTGATTGCTCTTTCGATCATACGATTTCCTAACATTCGCATCGAGAATGGTTTTTTCTCCGTCACAAAACGGGAACCGATCACAATATCATATCCGTTTTCAATTTCTTTTAAAAGATCTTCGATATATTCCGGTCTGTGCTGCCCGTCCGCATCAAACTGGATCGCACAGTCATAACCTTCCTGATCTGCATATTTCAGTCCTGTCTGGAAAGCTCCTGCAAGTCCAAGATTGACCGGCAGGTCTATGATATTGTAGCCTTCCTGGTGACAGATCTGCGATGTGCTGTCTGCGGAACCATCGTTTACAACTACATAGTTATACTGTGGATAATGATCGATCAAATTAGACACTACTTTTTTGATATTTAATTCTTCATTATATGCCGGAATGATCACTAATACCTTCATTTTTCTTCCCTCTGTTGTATGTTATTTGATTTCTCACTTAAACGATAAACCCTGACAAGCGGTTTTGCAACCCATGCCGGCCAGAATTTTCGAAACATTTCGTAGTCTTCTCTCCAGCGGATATCTCCATGAATGATTTCTGTCGTTGTTGATTTTTCATGAATACGATGATACATACCTATGTCTGATATATAACAGAAAGATCCCTCTTCTCTGGACTGCTTCTCCAGCATCATCCAGTCTACGTTGCTTGAGAATCTTACTTCAAACGGATCCCCCTTAAATTTTTTCCTGATGTAAGTTGTCGCCGGACAGCAGACCGGATTGCCGAACCTCAGAAAAAGGCGTTTAAAAAATCGCACATTCTGGAATCCCTGAACTCGCATCGGCAGCAGCAGAATACGTTTGATTGTGAGCAGCGTTGATTTCTGAACTTTTTCTCCATCTCTGAGTTCACCATAATCGGTAAACACAACAATCGGATCTTTACCTTTTTTCAGTTCTCCGAAAATCATTTTCAAATAATTCGGTTCATAGATATCATCCTGATGTGCGATCGTGATATAGTCTGTTTTTGCCTGTCTGTATGCAAAATTCCAGTCCTGGGCAATCCCGCCTTCACCTGTATTGATGTACAGCGGAATCTCATATTTCTCTGCCAGTCCCTGTATCCATTCATTCGGCGTTGAAGTAGCCATTATGATATTGCTTTTAACCGTCTGATTTTTTAGAGAAAGTATGCATTCCTCTAAATATGGACTTTCTTTGTATGCACAAATTGCAAACGTATGATCATTTCTTTTTGTCATTCTATTCCCCTATATTAATCTTCCCTGCAGCAATAATTCCCATACCGCTGCAATTTGCAGTATATTTGCAACAATAAATGATAGTTTTGCCAGTCCGTATTTACTGATTTCTACTTTTATCTTTGAATTTGAAAGCAATAATGCTCCAAGATAAATAAGCGGCAGATAATATCTTGCCTGCACACCGGCGATACTTGCCTCTCCTACCGGCGTAAAACTTAAATACATTGCACTCCAGATCAGCATTACCGTGATCAGAAAAATGCCCCACATCAGGATTCGTTTCCATATTTCACAATTTGCCAGTCTGCTGCTGCCCTTTTCTTTCTGAAAAACCAGCAGGGTCAGCATCGGAAGCAACAGGATACTCCATTTATCTGCAAGTGTTCCCCTTGATGCATAATTTAAAAACATCAGATTTCCGAAGAAATAATTATCGGAATCTATATTACCCAGATTTCGGAAATTGTCCAGCTGGAAAATACTTCCGAACATAAGCCGGATACTTGCCAGCGGATGTTTTACCATAGATACCAGCTGTCTTACAACGCTGGTATCTCCGCCTCGTGAATCGCCGCCATAAGCAATATTCCCCGACACTGTATTGGAAATAACCGGTAATACAAACGTTGCCATAACTACCAGGAATAATACTCCGATTCCGATCAGGAATAAGATTTTTTCTTTTTTATTCTTTTTATTTGTAATCTTATGTTCATTTCTTCTATTTTCATAAGCTCTCATTCTTTTCTAATTCCCTGCATTTTCCAGAAAGCTCTTCCTCCAACGCTCTCACATCTCTGCAAATCTTTCCTTGGATCTCCTCTGTAAATTTTTCCGGCAATGGATCTCTCACCTTCAGCTCTTCTCTCACTTCGTCCCACCATAGAAACTCTCTATACTTGCAGATCACCTGCTCCACGCATTTTCCTATCCTCGTCTCTTTCCCACATTCCTCTGCCTTTTTCTCATTCTGTAAACTTGCATAATACAAAATCGTGACATTAAGCTCTTCTATCACCTTATTCATTTTCCTGCAGTCTACCTGGGTTCCATGCGAATTTTCTTTTTCTGCCTTACGTTTTCGTTCTTCCTCTTTTCTTTGCGTAGCTATTACTTCATCATATACAAACAACTCACCATCTTGGCTGATATATCCCACTTCGCTCAATACCAGTTTCAACAATTCCGGCGCTGCATGCAGTGTAGATGAAAGCTGCGATAGCTCCCACCGTTCTGCTCTCCTGATATATTCTTCCAATTGCTCAATAGTCGGTTTCTTCTCGATTCTTTTTCCAAATGACTTCTTCAGCCATCCAATACTCTGATAAATAAAAACTACCCGTGACGCCCAGTCGATTGCATCAGCCAGGGAGTTTATTCCCAGCGTGTCCAATATCTGGGAACTGTGATATAAAAATGTTTTCCATCCCTGCAAAACCGCCTGCGCGATCTGTATTCCATCCCCGCCCATATTGTTGGCTTGTACAAGAATTCCTTTTTCCTCTGCCTCTGGAAATGTGCGAAGGAAATCCCGAATCGTCACCCTGTCATATGGGACATTCCATTCGACACCCTCCTCAAATTGGATATACGGAAACATTTTATAGCGTGTATAGCTATCCATATCATCTTTATAATACGTATAAAAAGAAACATGCCGAATCTCATGTCCATGCTTTTTGCAATAAGACACCAGATTTTCCGACAGCTCCTCCTCATGAATCAGGATCATTTCCGGAATACGATATTCCAGGCAATAGTCAATCTGTAAACTGCAGATCTGTCCATTTCCTTTTATGTATTCCTGAAGTTTTTCTTCTGCATACGTTATATTTTCCCGAATTTTCTCTTCATAACCGTCCTCTACCGCTACTCCATGAAGCTGCCCCAATTCATCCTGATAAACTGGCGCAAAAGCAATCTCATCCACTTGCCGTACATATTCTGGATGATCCTGCAATAATTTTCGCTTTTCTTCTCCTATCTGCATCAATGTATACTCAGCATACGAATAAAATGCCCGATACAATCTATGAATCAAAAGAAAATACTTATAAAAAAGCGGGACACAGCAAAGTCTTGTATCTGCTACTCCATACTCTAACAAATCCTTTTTGGCCTTTTGTAACATCCTTTTTAGATTTTTATTCATCTTCAGATGTGTGGTCTCCAGAATTTCTGACAGATCTAAATAAATTTTTTCTTCATCATAATGAATCGGTATATGGCCATGCTGCATATAGTTTCGCAGAAAGTCTACAATTTTATACTCCGAATATTGATCATATGCTTTCGAAATGAAGTTTTTCTTAAAACTTTTATCCTTAGAAATATAGAATTCATCAAATTTCTCCATAGATTCTATCAATGTCCGCCCTGCGCTGACGGCATTGCAAAGCAACGCATTGATCTGAATCACATCTACAGTTTCTCCTCTCTTAGCGAATATACGATCGTCAAATTGTAAAGAGAATTTCTCAAACATATTTTCCAAGTTAAAAACCATCATACTATATAACTCATCCAATTCACAAATATGCTGTGACATGCTGAGATACCGCCGCAATATCTGTTCATGCTCCCATGGCAGTTTCTCAAGCTGTGTTCCTGGAACATTCAAAAAATCCATTGGAATATACGCTCTTGTATTCATTGACATCCCTCCAAACCTATACAATTCTTTCTTGGAAATGCAAACTTTTTGTATACGCAAATAACGCTCACAAACTTCTCAAATTTATTACTGTATATATACCCCGTACTTACAATATAATTTGATTTTAACACCTATGTTCCAGCATAACAATCAATTCATGACTTTTTGTTTTTTTCTTTTTATAATATTTTTTACTCGTGTTTCTTCCTATTATAATATCTTTTCTTTTAGCATTTACTTTCTACTCTTCTGTTTCTTCTCATACAGCTTCCTTGGTCCGTATTTATGCTATTGAAGACTTATATTCCAAGAATATTCAAATGAGCAGGAGGAACATCTTTATAGGCGTTCTATAACAGCACATTTATAGGGTCTAAATGCTAGTATTCTCAACTCACGCCTTCACGGAAGGCGACGTCGCTGTTGGAGTAGGAGTTGGCATGGCGGCCATTTCAACTCACGCCTTCACGGAAGGCGACCCAGTCCGGTTCTGCTCCGAGACCGTATTTCTCATTTCAACTCACGCCTTCACGGAAGGCGACTGCAAATTCAAATAATTTTTGCTGCTAAACACTTCTTATTTTTATTAATTCTTTCCAAATTTCTCATTCTAGCTTTTCTTTTTCACCTAGCTTCTCTTCGCTTTTCTCTTCATCCTGTCATTTTCCGGTGCGAATCTCCCTGTATTTTTCTGTTTATTTACCTTTCGCACTCGAAACATGTACACTCTGTCATAATATTTAATTTGCTTCATTATATCTCTCCACTAATTTTCTATCAACTGAAAATATGTTTTAATTTAATCTCTTTGCTTTTTAAAATTAACTTACTAAAGTTTTTTGTTATTTTTTACTGGCATCGTAAGATGCCAGTAATTAAATTTATAAAATTCTAATAATATCCGAACTTTATCTGATAATTGTAAGTAGGTAATCATCCGTATATTGACATTTTATAAAAGCCATCTGATACTGTTTCTGGCTGTCTGCCAAATTCTATATCAGATGGCTTAGTATTATTTTTTAGTTTAGTACGGCAGTATTCCGGAAGATCTTCTGACCATGGAAGCAGTTTCTTTAACTCTTTCTCTTTAGGAAAAGCTCCCATTTTTCTGAGTTCATCCAATATATAAGTCAGATATGCGTATGGTTTCAGATGGTTCAGAAGTGCCGTTTCTGTAATGCTGTAAACAAGGGCACTGGCACCAGCTCCCCGTACACTTTTGGCAAACAGCCAGTTGCGGCGTCCCACTGCAAAGTTTTTCAATGCACGTTCTGCACTGTTGTTGTCTATACTGAGATGACCATCTTCCAGATAGCGTTTCAGATATGCTTCCTGATTAAGCGTATACAAAATGGCATCACCAATAAGGGAAGACCTGTCTACAGAATCTTCCATCGTATGCAGCCATTCAAACAGGGCATCCATAACCGGACGGGACTGTTTCTGGCGCTCCTCATATTTTTCTTCCGGTGTTTTATTGTGGATCATTTCCTCGATCTTATAGAGTATCCCGATCCTTGACATCGCCTGATATGCAATGGTCTCTTTCAGCTGTTCTTTTGTAAAGTCTTTTTTTAATGCTGTGAGGGCTGCATCAAAACGTCGTCTTGCATGGGTAAGGCACCCGCTTACTATGATACCTTCTCCTAAACTGTGATAAGCCTGATATCCATCACAGGTCAGATACCCATGAAACCTGTCCCCTAAAAAGTTTACAGGATGATATCCCGCACGGGTCCTTTCATAATCGAAGAGTACCATCTGCGGGGAACCACTGAATTCATCCGTGAGATATACCCACATCCAGTTCTGGGTCGTCCCTTTCTGATCCGGTTCTCCGAGTACCTGGATCCGGCTTTCGTCACAATGGATATATCTGCTTTCCAGAAGTTCCTCTTTCATCAGCTGATACAGCGGTTTCAGGTGTCTGTCTGCACAGTTTATGATCCAGTTCGCCATAGTCTTTGTGGAGAGATCGAGATCATATCTGGCAAACTCTCTTTCCTGACGTGCCAGAGGCATCCCGTTTACATATTTAGCGTTCATGATACCTGCTACGAGGGAAGGTGTAGCAATGCTCCCACGGATCAGGGAAGGTTCTTTTTCCGGACTTTTCATGGATCCGCATTCCGGACAGCTGTATACATAAGTGATCTCTTCTTCAACCTCAAACTTTGCAGGTATAAAACGCAGGCGTTTTACGGTCTCCTTTGTTACTACGCTGTATTTTTTTCCGCATTCCGGACAGTAACGGGCTTCCCCTTCCAGTTTATAGGTCCTGGTCTCAACGGTCTCAAAATTGGAAAGATCTTCTTCCTTCTTTCCTTTTCTTTTTTTACGTTTATAAGAGGATGACCGGATCTCTTCAAAAAGTTCCTCTGTTTCCGCATCCGCATTGGCTTCTGCCTCATTGAACAGGTTCATCTGTTCATAGCCTTCGGCATACTTTTCACTGGATGCCCCAAACTGTTTTCTCTGCGCAAGGGTAAGACGGTCAGAGAGCATGGCATTTAAGAATTCGAGTTCTTTCTGTTTATCCTTCAGCAGCTGGATCTCTGTATCCTTCTTCTTTGTCTGTTCCTGTATGATCTTCATCAATGAGATCAGATCTTCACGGCTCATGTTATTCAGCTGTTTATCTGTAAAGATCGGTTCCATGGTAAGTGCAAAATAATTCTACGGATTGTGTTGCCCTAAAAAATATCCCATAATAATCAATAGAGAATGCAAGCA
>ENA-ORTB01002303-ORTB01002303.1-human-gut-metagenome-genome-assembly--contig:-NODE-2303-length-18102-cov-3.921538_pt1 | contig 18102 bp, 12 predicted proteins | sample MGYA00241905_ERZ509174 | MGnify/ENA primary metagenome ERZ509174 (study PRJEB26280, sample SAMEA2338851) | human gut metagenome | biome: human gut; feature: human-associated habitat; material: faeces... | reverse complement strand
TGGCAGCATTTTTCTTCGCAGATCATCCGCATTGGTGCCATGTACACTGCCAAGTATCCTTATTCCGCAACTCACAAGCTGGTTTAGTGCCTCGATATCGCTTTCACCTCCCAGCTCATCCACTGCAATCACATCCGGTGACATAGAGCGCAAAAGCATCCTCATGCCAAGTGACTTCGGACAGTTATCCAGCACATCACTGGAATTGCCTATATCGTTTTGAGCCACTCCCAAGTAGCACGCTGCTATCTCCGAACGCTCATCGACCACCGACACCTTAAGAGCGTTTTTTCCGTCACAGCCATCTGAAAGTATCCTTATGCAGTCTCTTAAAAATGTTGTTTTTCCTTCTCCCGGCCGTGATATAACCAATGTATTGTAAATGCTGTTTTCATCCCGGATATAAGGCATCAGTGGCATTGCAACGTCCCTTATCTGATGGGCAATTCTGATATTTAAGGACGCTATCTCACTGACTGCTGTAACCTTTCCTCCATCGCAGCCCATCTGCCCTGCAATTCCCACACGATGACCTCCCTCCACTGTAAAATAGCCTGCTGCAAGCTGCGGTGCTATCGCGTGGAATGAATATCCGCTCAGATAATTTATCATCTCCTCAATATCGCTATGTGAGATATACACTCCGGCTCTACATCCTCCCGCAAACATATACTGCACCTGCTTTCCGGCGCGCACCCTGATTTCCTCCAGACCACACGGCATGTACGCTTCTGCCTCAGCCTTCATCTTTTGTGGCAGATAATCAATTATATCCATATTTTTCACCCCTTATCGCCACCGACAGTTATTCAAATTAAAAAAGGACACAGACGATTCTGATAAATCATCTATGTCCTATTTATATTACATGTCCAATTGTTTTAGAACGTGAAAATTATTATTTTTTACATCCTGTCAGGAGCTGAGAATCCAAGCATATCGATACAAGCCTCAAGTATCTCCTTTGTGAGCACAAGCAGCGAAATATATGACTTCTTAAGCTCTTCATTCTCCTCAGAAAGAATCTTTGTGTCATGGTAGAAGCCGTTGAATGCGTTGGCAAGCTCGTAGATGTATGCACATATCTTGTGTGGTGCAGACTCCTCGTATGCACTCTCAATTGTAGCATTGAACTTTGCCAGAGAGAGCATGAGATTCTTCTGTCCTGCATTGACTGCCGGCATGATCGCATCCTTCAGTGCGCTGATGTCGCCACCATTTGCCTCATACTTTGAGAGGATTGACTTGATACGCACGATTGTATAAAGGATATATGGACCTGTGTTACCCTCAAAGGATGTGAATCTGTCGATATCAAAGATGTAATCCTTGCTCGCCTGATTAGACAAATCACCATACTTGACTGCTGCAAGCGCTACAGTTTTGGCTGTCTGCTCAGCCTCCGCCTCGTCAATATTTAAATTCTCTTTTTCCTTCTGGTTTTCCTTAATCTTATTGAGCATCTCATCGTCAATTTCCTTGAGGAGGTACTCAAGACGCATTACTCCACCGTCTCTTGTCTTGAAAGGCTTGCCGTCCTTACCGTTCATGGTTCCAAAGCCGATATGTACAAGCTCTGTAGTATCAGGTACTATGCCTGTCTTTCTTGCGCAGCGGAACACCTGGATAAAGTGCATTGACTGACGTGCGTCTGCCAGATAAATCACACGGTCAGGGTTGTTCTCCTTCATACGCATAACAAGTGTTGCAAGGTCTGTAGTACTGTAAAGTGAGGCTCCGTCAGACTTTAGGATGATGCATGGCGGAATCTCCTTTGTATCCGTATCCTCCTTCACATCCACAACCAAAGCGCCCTCACTCATATGTGCAAAGCCCTTTTCCTTCATCATTTCAACCATCCCAGGTACATATGGCTGTGCATCCGACTCGCCCTTCCACAGCTCAAAATGAACATTCAGATTCTCATAATTTCTCTTAAGATCTGTTACAGAAACCTGCATGATATGATTCCAGAGAGCCATATATCCTGGTTTTCCCTGCTGCAGCTGATGCGTCGCCTCCAGTGCCTCATTACGGTATTCCTCATCTTCTTTGGATTTACCGCTTGCGCATGGATAAATTTCTTCCAGCTCACTGATGGTAAATGGTGCTTCCTCTGGATATTCTCCCTGATAGCTGTCATCAAAATAAACCAATTCCGGAGAACGCTTCTTAAGTTCTGTGATGATCAAGCCCATCTGAAGTCCCCAGTCTCCTAAATGAACATCTCCGATTACTTTATGACCTAAAAAACGACCCATTCTCTTAATACTCTCACCGATAATTGCAGAACGAAGATGTCCAACATGCAGAGGTTTTGCTACATTTGGTCCGCCATAATCGATAATAATCGTCTTTGGTGCTTTTTCTTTTTCAATAGATAAATTTTCATCTGCCTGCATTTCATTTAAGAACTTTGTTAAAAATGCCGGCGCAATCTTTAAATTGATAAATCCAGGATTGACTGCTTCTACCATAGAAAACAGTTCATTCTCTTTTAAAAATGCAACCACATCATTTGCAATCATAATCGGTGCTTTTTTATAAGTTTTTGCAGCTGCCATCGCTCCATTACACTGATACTCACATAAGTCTGGACGATTGGAAACATTTACTCTTGCAAACTTTTCCTCATAACCTGCTTTGGTAAATGCTTCTTTTACTGCATCTTCCATTAATTCCATTATTCTTTTCATCGTTTTTTACTCCACTTCTACCTTTTTTGAGACTGCTACTGCAAGCGCACCCTGTCCGATATGGCAGGCAACACTTAAAGAAAGCGGGTCCATGTGTATTTCCATTCCCGGAAATTCTTTTTCCAGTTCTTTTTTCCATTCTTCTGCTTCTTCCAGATTTCCTGTATAAGCGGCTTCCAGACACATCAGACCTTTTTTATTATATTCTTTAAAACGTTTTTTGAGGTCTTCCTCCATCGCTTTTATCATAATTTTCTTCGCCTGTTTTTTCCCTCTTGCTTTCGCAAATGCATCCAGTTTTTCACCTTGAATCTGAAGCACCGGTTTTAATTTTAATACCGTTCCAAGTGCAGCAGCGGCAGGTGTAATTCTTCCACCCTTTTTTAAATATTTTAAAGTCTCAAGTGTAATATAGATACTGGATTCTGATTTTTCTGCCTCCAGGATTTCTTTTACTTGCGCTCCTGTCTTTCCTGCCTGAATCAATGTCAAGGCATCTAAAACGGACTGGCGCTGTGTTACTGAGATTCTTTGATTATCTACTACATGAACACGACCATTAAATTCGCGTGACAGCACAAATGCAGTCTGACAGGAATTACTCAAACCACTGGACATTGGAATATGTACCACTTCCTCATGGTCTGCAAGCAATTTTTCCCAAGTTTCCATTACATCTGCCGGTGACGGCTGTGATGTTGAAATATTTGCATCTTCTTCCAGCTTTTTATAAAACTCTTCCTGTGTCAGGGTAATCCCCTCCAAGAATAACTGTTCATTAATATAAAACGGCATAGGAAGAACAGTGACACCTAATTCCTTGGCCTGTTGCTGGGTAATACCGCTGTTGCTATCGGTTACAACTGCGATTTTTGTATTTTCCATTTTTTCTAAACTCCTTTGCCAAATAAGGTTACTTCTTTTTATGATAGCATAGACTTTGCTTAAATACAATGCGGATTTTTAAAAAACCGGTTGACTGCATCCTCAGCCAGCCGGATTTTTTATCAAATTAACTCTAATCACTCAAATTTAATTCATTCTTCTTAGTGCTTCAATTGGACTTAAATTTGCCGCTTTAATTGACGGAAGCAGTCCAAATATCAGTCCGATTGCCATAGAAAACAATACGGATATTAAAACTGCCGGCACACTGATAACAAGAGGGGTCTGTGAAATCGTGGAAATGATTTTTGCCAGAATCATTCCTGCAAACACTCCTAAAATTCCCCCAATACTCGTCAATACCGCCGCTTCTGTCAAAAACTGTGCTAAAATTCTCCGCTTATTTGCACCGATTGCTTTTTTCAGCCCAATCTCACCCGTTCTTTCTGTCACAGACACCAGCATAATATTCATAACGCCAATGCCTCCTACCAAAAGTGAAATACTTGCAATCCAGATTAACTGTCGGTTTGTATTTTCGCTGATTTGCTGTAATCCTTTTGCCTTTTCCATAATATCTTCTGCTTTATAGGAAACCGAAGTTTCGGTATTTTGAATCTGCTCATTTAAGATCTGCTGAGCAGCTTTTCCTGCCTGACTCATATCTTCCGGTGTTTTTGTCTGAATGACCGCCTGCTGAGGTTCATCGTATTGATATACCACTGGCCAGACACTGTCTGTAATCATTACAATTCCACTTTCATCATTGTAATAAGTATAATATTCTTCAATGCTGTTAATGACCGGCTCATATTCATCTGATTTCTTTACAACTCCGACAACAACAAATGGCTCACCTTTAATTTCAATCGTCTTCCCCAGTTCTTCCCCTTTTTCAAAAAAACTATTTGCTGCTGTTTCATCAAGCAGAGCTACTTTTTTGAAGTTCACATACTCTTTTTGATTAAAACCTCTGCCTCGAACTAACTGATACCCACAGGTATCCAGATAATCCGAATCAATTCCAAGCACTTTTCCGCCGTCCATGCTTTTATCTTGATAGTAAATGCCGTCCGCATAATCTCTTATTCTATAAAAGCTGGCACTAACTACTTCCGGAATTTCCAAAATTTCTTCTTTCTGGCTCTCATTTAGCACCGGCACACCTTGCGGAAGTCCTTCATACTCAATTTGATAATCACCTCCCCCTTCTTTTAACTTAATTTGAACTACATTGTCTCCCTCACCGATTAAATTCTTTTTAATCTGTTCATTCGTTCCTTTAATTGTGGAGACAATCGAAATAATTGAAGCAATTCCAATAATAATACCAAGCATGGTCAGAAAGGAACGCATCTTATGTGCCCAGATTCCCTGAAAAGCTAAACGTATATTTTCAATCATCCCAAACCTCCATACATGTTATATGCATCTTCTGCTGAAATTTCTTTTACAGATGCCCCCTCTTTTACTTTTTTGCCATAAGGAAAGGCGATAAAGTCTTCCTCTGTAATTCCTGATTTGATTTCTACCATTCCATAAAAGATTTTTCCGGTTTTTACCGGCTGTTTTACCAATCTTCCATTTTCTTCTTTGTAAACAAAATCTTCCCCGTCTTTTTCCCGCACATATTCTCTGTTCAAATAGATTCCCGATGCATCCATTTCTTCTGCCGGAAGTTCCATACTGACTGATTCCTGATTTTTCAACCCCTGGACATCCTGAATATAAGCAGTAAAAGAATAATACGAAAGAGCGCTGTTATTACTGTTGCTATACTTTGAGGAAACAGGATAAGTTGAAATCTCTTTTACTTCTGCTTCAAATGAAACACCGGACTCATAGGCAGTTCCGCTTATTTGACTGCCCACTTTTAATTTTTTTCTTTGATATTCATCCACCATTCCTTTTACATAAATACCCTTCGTGCTTTGGATTTCAAGAAATGCCTCTCCGTCTGTCTGCCCTTTGTCTTTGTCCCCAACTTTTTTTACCACACCATTGATGGTACTTTTTACCTCCTGATTTTCCAATTCCTTTTCAATCTGTGCAATTTTCAAATCACTGCTTTTAATATCTAATTTTACGGTGCGTATTTCTGCATTTGTCTCTGTAATTGCTTTTTCTTTTTCTTCTTTTGTATAGCCATCAATTATAGCTTCCTGCGGAACTGCCTCGGTAAATTCCATATCCTCTAAAAATTCATCCGATGGATTTTGTATTTCTTCATCCGGATTTTCATCCGGATTCCATTCATTGGATGGATCTTGTTCTTCGGAATTATCGGCTTTATTGTCGACTTTGTTATTCTCCGGTTTATCTTCTCCCTGATTCTTGTTATCATCTAAAACCACATCATATTTTCCAAGACTTGTTTTATACCATTTTCCAGCTTCTAATGGCTCTTTGATTTTTTCTCCATTTAAGTAAATTGCTGCCAAAAGCACTCCATCTGGCTTATCTCCTGTTCTGACTTCCAAAATACAATGCTTCGTTGCTTTTTCTTCTGTCTCATCCTTTGTTGTAAAACCTGCCAATTGGTTCAAAAAAGCTCCCTGTACCAGAACTCCCTCTTTACAGAGATAACGATATGGTTCTTCTTTTGTCCCATCACCTTTATATGGCTTTGCATTTTCTATTTTTCCATTCGGACAACTCTCTAACGTAATATCACCATAGAGCTTTTCGTAAACTTCTGCTTCTGTTTCCGATGGTTCTGGAGTGTCAGGTTTCTCTGGGGTTTCCGGTTTATCTGGATTCTCCGGATTTTCCGGTGTCTCTGGCTTCTCTGGATTCTCCGGATTTTCCGGTGTCTCTGGCTTCTCTGGTTTATCCGGATTTTCCGGTGTCTCTGGATTTTCTGGTTTATCCGGATTCTCTGGCTGATTTGATGGTTCTTCTGCCCACTCTGAATTATCTGAATGACTCAAAAAAGTCAGCTGATACTCTGTATTTAATGCCGTATTGGTCACTTTCTTTTTCTTGATTTTTGCCAGTGTATCTTCCAGCCCTTTTTTCTTAATCTGAAGCTGCTGGTTATTTAGTTTTTCAGTCTCCAAGTTAATATGAACCAGTGTCATATCGTAAGAAAGAAGCGGTGTTCCCTCTTTCACTTCCTGTCCCTCCTGTACGAAAACCTCCTGTACAATCTGATTTCCTGAAAGCTGGACTTTCTGTGAGACATTTGAAGTAATAATTCCTTCTAAAGAACTGCTCTCTCCCCAAATCATCTGCTTGAGTTCTTCTACTCGATAAACTTCTACCTTTGTCCGGTTAAATTTTTGAACCCCAAACCAGATGCCCGTACCAATGACTGTGACAGATGCCACTATAATCAGCGCAAGTTTGATTTTTTTATGCATAAAGTCTCTCCTTTACTCCTCACTCTCTGTTTCTGAAATTTCTTCTGGTTCTTCCATTTTCCCTGTATCATCTGTACTTTCTTCATCAGATATCGTCTCACTTTCCTCATGAGTTGCTTTCATACCCTCTTCTAAGAAATCCTGCGGAAATGCAATATAATCACTTTCTTCTAATCCGGACTGAATCTCATATTGATAGGTTTCTTCATTATATTCTCCCAGTGTTACATCTCGCTTTTCCAGTTTTCCTTTATTATCTTCCGTCCAAACATAAGGTTTACTGTCCGCATTTACAATGTACCCCTCATCCAACCAGATTCCACTTTGTTCTTCTCCAAGATCCTTTTCAATGTAAACATGCTGTCCTAACAGCAGTCCGTCTGAACTGTCCAGCATTACATAAAAAGAATACGAACTCGACGTAGTCTCTGTGGATGCTGCTCCATAGTACATGTTATTGTTATTATTTTCTGCTTCATCTGTATTCACTGCCGTAAATGTTCCACTCCAGGTCTGGTTTTCATCCACTCTGGAACGAACAATTGCCTTTTCCCCTTCCTGAATCTCAGATAAATTCTGTTCATTTACCTTTCCTTTAATCCGGTAATCTCCAGTTGCCAGAATTGTTATAAACGCGTTGGAATCTGAACTATTCATATCTGTTTCACTTCCGTCATTGATGCTCTTTACAATTCCATCAATTTCACTTACTACTGTTGCATTTGCAATTTTATCCTGCTTTTGAGAAATTTCTACCTGTTTTGCTTTCTTTTCATACTCTGATTTTTTCAAATCTGTCTGTGCGGTCTGAATCTGCGTCGTATAAGAAAATTTTTCGTTCTCTGCCGCTTTTTTCTTTTCTTTTTCAAGCTGGGCAATCTGCGTTTTTAAATTTTCCATCTCTCCATCAAGACGTTCTATTTCAATCTGAGCTTCTTCAAGTTCTGTCTGCGTCTGTTCCATATTATAAACAAACAATGCTGTTCCAACTTTTACTTCATCTCCGGCTTTTACCAAAATCTGTTCCACTTCTCTATCAGAACTTTTCTGTACTTCCCATGTTTCCTGCGGTTCTACCATCCCTGCCATCCTTTGAACCTGAGAAGCCGGATTCATAAGAGAAACCCGATAGACATAAGCCAACTCTGTACTGTTTGTTTCTGTCTTTCTTGTTCCAAAATACACACCTGTTCCAATTACTGCTATTAAAATCAGCCCACCTGCTATTGTCAGAATTTTCTTTTTTCTTGTCATAAAAGCCTCCTTTTTTCATTCATCTGGTATACCATGAGTATACCAGATTTTAAAACATCTGTCTTTTATTCCAAACAAGTTTAATCTTAAGATGCCTTAAGAGATTGAATTGTTTGACATTTTCACAATTTCTGGTAAACTTAAAGCATATCGCAAACTTACTAAAGGAGACAATTTTATGATTCAATTCCAGAATAAGCGACTTTTTTTTGCAGCTTTTCTTCTTTTCTTTTCTGTTCTGCTTACCGGATGCGCCAGCAAAGAAGAAAAAGCCATCAGACAGACCATCAGCTCAGAACTTGACCATCTGGTATCACCAGATGCAACTCAGATAAATACTTATTTATCGTTCCAGCTTCTGTTTCCAGATGCACAGCAGGATGACTCGTCTGATTTAGACCCTTCTATCACAGAAATTTTTACAGAATTCTATAAAAACTTTTCTTACAAAATTTCGGAAGTTTCATACGACGACAAATCTGCCTCTGCAGATGTTATCATTCACAATTTGGATACGCATGCCCTTGCAAAAGACTACGCAATTGCTGCCTTAAAAAAGAGAATCGAGGGTGACGCAAATCCATCCCAGGTGGACTTTTCCTTAAGTGACTCTTATCTGCTGCTTGACAAGACTCTCAAAAATCATGATTATAAGCAGGTAGAATCTGATATTAAAGTCCAACTAAAAAAGAAAAACAATGTATGGGAAATTGTGGAAGATACCGACTTTGATAATGAGCTATCCGGAAATTTTCTTACTTATATGTCTGATTCCAACCTGCTCTCTCCAAAACAGGTTGTCAAAATTCACTTTGATACCATCAAGAAATTTGATGCAGAACAGCTCAACCGTTATCTCTCATTAGACAGTCTGCTTAATACAGACAATACTTATACCAGTTCCATCGCACACGCACTAGCTGAACAGATTCATAAATCTTTCGACTATAAGATTAAAAGTGACTCTGTAGAAAATAATTCTGCAAAAGTAGTGGTAAAAATTACCAGTACAGATTTTACAAGCATCCTTGAGACTTACCAGAAACAGATTTCTGAATGGGTACAGTCTTCCGATGCCCTTGAAGCCGGACTGCTTGGACGCCATGAAAAAGGCAGAGAGTTCTTGTTAAAAGCAATACAGGACAATACTGCAACTACAAGCGAAACGGTTGAAATTTCGCTTACAAACGACGGAACAAGCTGGAAGATGCAGATGGATCAGAATCTTGCACAGGCGATTTTAGGCGGGGTCAGTAGTACTCTTGCAGATGTACAGGAAGATGTAGAGTAAAAAAATACCGAAGACTGTCTTTTACGACAATCTCCGGTATTTTTTTATGTTTTTATTTTTCTTCCGTTGTTTCTTCCGGTAAATCTACTTTGATACACAGTTCTTTCAACTGTTTTTCATCTACCACATTCGGAGCTTCTGACATCAGACAGGAAGCATCTTTTACTTTCGGGAAGGCAATAACCTCACGGATAGAATCTTCTTTTGCCATCAACATAACCATACGGTCTAACCCATAAGCCAGTCCTGCGTGCGGAGGCACCCCATATTTGAATGCATTTAACAGGAAGCCAAACTGATTGTAGGCCTGTTCTCTGGTAAATCCAAGTACTTCAAACATTTTTTCCTGAATGTCATTCTGGTGGATTCTGACGCTTCCTCCACCGATTTCATTTCCGTTCAGGACAATATCGTAAGCCTTTGCACGAACTGCACCCGGATCACTGTCAATCAAATGTAAGTCTTCTTCCATCGGCATTGTAAATGGATGATGCATTGCTGTAAAGCGGTTTTCTTCTTCAGACCACTCTAATAATGGGAACTCTGTAATCCATACAAAACGGTATTCGTTCTTGTCAAGTAAATCCATCTGGCGTGCCATTTCAAGACGAAGTGCACCTAATATATCCCATACCAGTTTGGTTTTATCGGCTGCGAATAACAGTAAGTCTCCTGCTTCACCCTGCATCTTTTCAACAAGTGCTTTCATTTCTTCCTCTTTCATGAATTTACTGAAAGAAGATTTTAAAGTGCCGTCTTCATGAATTGCGATATAAGCAAGACCTTTTGCACCGTATCCTTTTGCAAATTCAACCAGTTTGTCAATTTTCTTACGAGGCATACTGCCCTGTCCTTTTGCATTGATTCCACGGACACTTCCACCCATTTCCAGAGCGCTCTTAAATACAACAAACTCACAGTCTTTTACAACATCAGAGACATCTGTCAGTTCCATTCCAAAACGTAAATCCGGTTTATCCGAACCAAAACGGTTCATTGCTTCTTTCCAGGTCATTCTCTGAATTGGAAGCTGTACTTCTACTCCAAGTACTTCTTTAAACAGATGAGCCAGCATACGTTCATTTACATCGATAACATCATCTACATCCACGAAAGATAATTCCATATCAATCTGAGTAAATTCCGGCTGACGGTCTGCACGTAAGTCTTCATCACGGAAACATTTTGCGATCTGGAAATAACGGTCATAACCAGAGCACATTAAAAGCTGTTTAAAAATCTGAGGAGACTGCGGTAATGCATAGAAACTTCCCGGATGAATACGGCTCGGTACCAGATAATCTCTTGCACCTTCCGGTGTACTCTTATTTAAAATCGGAGTTTCAATCTCTAAAAATCCCTCATCCGCTAAGAACTGACGAACCAGTACTGCTACTTTAGAACGCAGTATCAGATTTTTTTGAAGGTCTGGTCTTCTTAAATCAAGATAACGGTATTTTAAACGTACTTCTTCTCTTGTCTTGCTGTTCTCTTCAATTGGGAACGGCGGTGTCTCGGATTCAGAAAGTACACGAAGAGAATTGGCACGGATTTCAATCTCTCCTGTTGCCAGATTTTCATTGACAGCACCGGAACGTGCTTCCACATGTCCGGTTACTGCAATGACAAATTCACTTCTTAATTTTCCGGCTTTTTCAAATCCCTCTGCATCAATATCTCCATTTTCAAAGATAATCTGCATAATACCGGAACGGTCACGAAGGTCTACAAAGACAATACCGCCTTTATTACGACTCTTCTGCACCCAGCCCATAAGGGTTACCGTGCTTCCGATTTCTGCTTTTGTAACTTCCGCACATCTGTGGGTTCTCTTTAACCCTTTCATTGATTCTGCCATTGTAATTCTTCTCCCTTAAATTCATTTAGAGCTTTCGTACATCGTAAATGATGTATTAGTTGCCGAAATTAATCGTTATAAATTTCTTCGATGATTTCATAGCCTTCGGAAAGAAGCTGCTCTTTCTGGAATTTTTTATTTTTCTTCATATATACGATATTAATATTTTTACCTGCTTTTCTTTCTTCACCGGCTTTTTTAACAACCTCTACCAGTTTAGCAGATGAGAGTTTTTTGTCAAGCAGATATGCTTTTTTATCTGCGCTTCCCGGAACTTTAAATCCTTTTTCCATTAACAGCATAACGATTCTCTCAAATCCAATCGAAAATCCGGTTGCCGGTGTCGGTGTTCCTGTGAATTTTCCAATCATTTCATCATAGCGTCCGCCACCGCCTACACTTCCTGCAAATCCATCAATACTGATTTCAAAGATTGGTCCTGTATAGTAAGACATTCCACGAACCAGTGTCGGATCAAATTTAATTTCAAAGTTTGCTGTTTTTGCTTCTAATACACTTTCGATAATTGTTGTCATATTGTCTGCAATTTCCGGTGCAAGGAAGCCTTCCAGTTTCTCTTTGCAGTAAAGTACTCCATCGATTCCATCACTGATTTTATCAAATAAATCAATGTATTTTTCAATGCTTTCTTTTGCAAATCCGGATTCTTCAAGTTCTGCTGCAACACCGTCTAAACCAATTTTATCCATTTTATCTAAGATAATAAATACCTGATCATAAGATTCTTCTGCAAATCCACTGTAAGCAGCCATTGCTTTTAAGAAACGTCTGTCATTGATACGGATAGTAAAGCTGTCGAAGTCCAGTTTTCCTACCAGAGTAGAAGTTGCAAGGATAACATCAATTTCAGCAAGATTGGTCGGCTCACCTAAAATGTCGATATCACACTGCATAAACTGACGGAAACGTCCTCTCTGCGGTCTGTCTGCACGGAATACATTTCCAATCTGAAGTGCTTTAAACGGAGATGGCAGCTCATTTGCATTATTTGAATAGAAACGGCAAAGCGGTACAGTCAGGTCATAACGAAGACCGCTGTCTACTAAATCATTTTCTTCTTTTGCTTCACTGATTTTTAATTTTTCTCCACGTTTTAAGATACGGAAAATCAGTTTTTCATTATCTCCACCCTGTTTGCTGGTTAAGTTTTCAATGTGTTCTACACAAGGAGTTTCCATAGAAGTAAAACCAAACTGTTTGTAAGTCTCTTTGATTAATCCGATTAAGTAATCACGGATTTCCATCTCTCTTGGTAAAATGTCTTTCATTCCTGTTACTGGTTTTTTCTTTAACTGCATATCACTTTCTCCTTTTCTTTCTCTTCCTCATGCATTGTTCTTTGAAATGCAAGAAATATTTTCATATCAAAATTTTTCACTTCATCAATGAGCATTTCCATTGCCACTTCCGGCGAAAATGCATCTCGATAGCTTCTTTTTGACGTCAATGCTGCATATACATCACAAATTCTTAAAATTCTTGCGCCAAGCGGAATTTCTTCTCCTGATAAATTTTTCGGATATCCACTGCCGTCATAGTTTTCATGATGATAATAAATACTTTCGAGTATAAAATCAGAATATCCTCTTTCTTTTAAACTCTCATACCCTAACTTGGGATGCTTTCTGACATACTTGATTTCCTCTACAATAAGAGGTTTTTCTTCAGCCGTAATATAATTTCTAAGCTTTAATTTTCCAATATCATGCAGAATCCCTGCAACCGCAAGCTCATGACACATTGTCTCTTCCAGACCAAGCATTTTTCCGGTTCGATATGCCAGATTACTTACCTGTATTCCATGTTTGATTTCTTTTTCCAGATCAAACGTAATCAAATGCATCAATGGTTCAGATGAAGCCTCTTGTATTGCTTCACTCATCCTGTGCACTTCCTATCTCCAGATATTTCTTTAATCCACTTCTTTTACGCTCAATCATTTCGTCAATTCTGGAAATATAATTCGTTACATCTTTTACATTTTCTGCACGCTCAATCCGCGCTCCGTCTTCAAAAACAAATTTTGTCGATGCACCTGCACCTGCCGCAATAATCGACTGTTTTTCCTCCATAATCAGAATATTATAAATTCCTGCCTTATCCTCTTTGGCATACCCGACATTTTCAAGATTACCGGACATATTTTTCTGGCGGTATAAATAATATGGACCCATGCCACACTCTCTGGCACAATTCATTGCCATATCCATAATCTCCTGATTATTTTCAAAGGACATCTCCTGATATCGGTCTTGAAACAGATGGAGTCTGGTTGCACGCTTGATTGCCAGTGAATGAACGGTAAGACTGTCCGGCTCCATCTTCTTTACTTCTTCTAATGTTTTTTGTACATCTTTGGCGCACTCACCCGGCAGACCTACAATTAAATCCATGTTTATATTATCAAATCCACATTCCCTCGCTAGCGCGAAGGCGTGTCGTGTATCCTCCACCGTATGTCTGCGTCCGATTAAATCCAGCGTTGCCTGATTCATCGTCTGAGGATTCACAGAAATTCTTGTAACCGGATATTTTCGAATCACTTCGAGTTTTTCTCTGGTAATACTATCCGGACGTCCTGCCTCTATGGTGTATTCTTTCACTTCACGGGTCGGGAAACAACATTCAATATGAGAAAGCAACCTCTCTAACTGTTCCGGCTCTAAAGTCGTAGGTGTTCCACCTCCGATATAAATTGTATCAAGTGTCCGCACTTTCATGGTCTCTCCAATGTAAGTCAGCTCCTTACAAAGTGCATCCAGATAGGCGTCCACTTTATCTCTCCACTTCGCTAAAGGATAAGAGCTAAACGAACAATAGAGGCAAATACTTGGGCAAAACGGAATTCCCACATAAAGACTATAGCCATTTTTATAATCAATGTCTGCTAAGAGTGCTCGTTCCCGATTTGCAATTGTAATCGCCAGTGCTGTCTTTTCATTACTCGTATAATAAGTATTTCTCATAAACTCAGCGGTTTCCACATTGCTCATTCCACTTTCAATCAGTCCCATTGCAATCTTTGTCGGACGGATTCCGGTTAAATCTCCCCATGGAAGCACTTTTTTTGTTTCTTTTGAAAGTCCACGATACAATGCCTGCTTTAACTTATTTTTTCTCTCTTTTCGCTCATCATCCGAAGCCAAAAAAATCGTTTCCTCAAACACCGTTTCTTTATTTTTCAAAACTTCCAGTCTGGTATCTTCCTTGTTATAGGTGATTTTCACCACAAGAAAAGCCTCTTCTTTTTCTTGAAAAGCTTCTGTTTTTTCCTCTCCCTCATAAAGAATTGAAACCTCTTCCTGAGGATAAAACGCTTTAATCAGAGTATACGCATCATACTCAAATTCTTTTTTATTAAATACTATGTCTATCATATAGATTCCTCTTTTGGTACTTTTTATAGATAAGGATTATATGATTTTTCATGACGAATACTGGTTTCATTTCCATGTCCCGGATAAATTTGTACTTCCTGCGGAAGATGATCAATGATTTTATGAAGACTAATCTGCATCTGCGCAAAACTTCCTCCTGGCAAATCGCATCTTCCACAGTTTCCTTCAAAAATAGTATCCCCGCTCATGAGAAGTTCTTCCTCCTCAAAGTAATAACAACAAGAACCTTCTGTGTGTCCAGGAGTCAGATACATGCGAATTTTAGATCCTGCAAGTTCTATCTCCTGTCCATCTTCCAAATATTCATCTGCTTCTACCGTATATCCTCTTCCTTCCCATTCAAGAGAAAGATTAATTTCAGGATTGGAAAGTGTCTCTTTTTCTGCTTTTGATGCAAAAATTGGAATTTTCCATTCCTGTCTTAATTCATTTACTGCCATCATATGGTCATAATGTCCATGAGTCAGTAAAATTGCAACTGGTTTTTTCCCCAGTTTCTCAATCATTTTGCTAATGCGTTCTGCTTCTGCACCCGGGTCTACTAAAATCAACTCTGTCGTCTCTTTGTTTTGCAGAAAATAGCAGTTCGTCATAACCGGTCCTACCACAAGTGACCTGAGATTTAAGTTCTTCATCGCTTTGCTCCTTCTCTATCTAACGTACTCTTGGAATCTTTCTATGTTAATTTCGCAAAAAAACATGAGAAATTCCGAGAGTACATCCTATCAACCGGTTGTTCGTTCAATATCTTTTACGCTCTCTATCTGTCTGATTTTTGTAATCAGACTCTGGAGTTCTTCCTTACTCTTTACATCAAATGCCAGACTGATGGTTGCAATTCCCTGTTTGCTTGTTCTGGTATTAATCGATGAAATATCAATTTTTCGTTCTGTAAAAATTTTTGAAACATCTACAATCAAGCCGGTACGGTTATACGCATAAATCGTAATCTCTGCCGTATACTGTTCATTTTCTCCACCGCCTGTTGTACTCTCCCATTCTGCTTCCATCAGACGCTGGCGTTCTTCTGCTGACATATTTAAGACATTGACACAATCCGTACGATGAATCGTAACACCGCGTCCACGTGTAACATAAGCTACAATTTCATCTCCCGGAAGCGGATTGCAGCATTTTGGATAACGGGCATTTAAATCATTCATTCCTTTTATAATAATCCCGCTTTTTCCTTTATGTGGACGAATCTTTTCTTTATTGTTCTCCGATGCTGCCTCTAATACTTTCTCATCAGTCAGTTCTGCCTTATGGTCTTTATTATACAGCTCTAACAGCTTATTTAAAACCTGACCTTCTTTTAAACCGCCATGTCCAACGGCAGCAAGTACGGAGTCCCAGTCACGGAAACCATATTTTTTCATAACGGCTTCCAGATATTTCTGCTTTGTCAGATTTCCAAGAGAAAAACCTTTTACTTTTGCATACTGGTTCAACATCTCTTTTCCTTTTAAGATATTGTCCTCTTTTCTCTCCTGTTTAAACCACTGATTAATCTTATTTTTAGCCTGTGTACTTTTTACTACTTTTAACCAGTCACGACTTGGACCTTTTGAGTTCTGTGAAGTGATAATCTCAATTCTGTCTCCATTTTTAATCACATACTCAATCGGAACCAATTTTCCATTGACACGCGCTCCAACCATTTTATTTCCAACTGCACTATGTACATTGTACGCAAAATCAATCGGAGTTGAGCCATTTGGAAGAGTCTTAACATCTCCTGCCGGTGTAAAGCAGTATACACTTTCTGAAAATAAATCGAGGTCATTTTTTAACAGACTCAAAAATTCTTTATTGTCAGACATATCTCTCTGCCATTCCAGAATCTGACGCAGCCAACTCATCTTTTCTTCTTCCTGACGAGTTGTATTTTCCTTTCCACCATTATTGGAAACCTCTTTATATTTCCAGTGGGCAGCAATACCATATTCTGCTGTTCTGTGCATTTCAAACGTACGAATCTGGATTTCAAACGGCTGTCCTTTCGGTCCAATCAAGGTTGTATGAAGCGACTGATACATATTTGGTTTTGGCATTGCAATATAGTCTTTAAAACGCCCCGGAACCGGTTTATACATTTCATGAATAATTCCAAGACAGGCATAACAGTCTCTCACGGTATCTACGATAATACGCACTGCAAATAAATCATAAATCTGATCGAGTGTTTTATCCTGATTGACCATCTTTTTATAGATGCTGAAAAAATGTTTGACACGTCCGTCAATCTGTGCATGAATTCCAGCATTCTCAATATGCTGTCTTACCTCTTTTACAATCTCTCCCACAAAAAGTTCTCTTTCACTTTTTCTGAGATTGATTTTTTCTACCAAATCATAATACACATCTGGTTTCAGATATTTTAATGACAGGTCATCTAATTCTATTTTTACTTTTGAAATACCAAGACGCTGTGCAATCGGCGCATAGATATCCATGGTTTCTCTGGCTTTTTCTTTCTGCTTATGAGGCGGCATATATTTCAATGTTCTCATATTATGCAGACGGTCCGCCAATTTAATCAAAATAACACGAATATCTTTTGCCATGGCAAGAAACATTTTTCTTAAATTTTCCGCCTGCACTTCTATCTTGTCCGCCGAGTAACTCAACTGTCCCAGTTTGGTTACTCCGTCTACCAAAAGAGAAACCTCTGCGCTGAACTCTTCGGTAATTTCTTCGGTTGTCATAACCGTATCTTCGACAACGTCATGCAAAAGCCCTGCAACAATCGTCTCTTTATCCAGCTCTAAATCTGCCAGAATAATCGCAACGCAAAGCGGATGAATAATATAGGGTTCTCCTGATTTTCTCAGCTGCCCCTTATGCGCATTATTTGCAATCTGGTACGCCTTTTCTATCATGGAAATATCAGTAGACGGATGGTACTTTTTTACACTTGAAATCAGTTCCTTATATAAAACCTCCGGACTGGTAAAATCTTCCATGGTTTTGACGCTTGCATCTGCTTTTTTAATTTTAGCAATTTCGTCGTCCTGAAGCGATGATGTATGATTTTTTTCCATATCTTCGTTCACCTGATTTCTATTTTCCCTGATATTTGATAACAGATTCCACGTCATATCCTTTCAGACGTTCTCTTCCTTTTAATCCTTCCAGTTCCATTAAAAAGATAACTTTTACAACTGTTCCACCTAATTCTTCTACCAATTTGGCAGCTGCTTCAATGGTTCCCCCTGTTGCAATCAAATCATCTACAATTACTACTTTCTGACCTGGCTTAATAGAATCTTTATGCATTTCAATGGTTGCACTTCCATATTCCAGATCATAACTTTTTTCTACTGTCTCGAAAGGA
>ENA-ORTB01002301-ORTB01002301.1-human-gut-metagenome-genome-assembly--contig:-NODE-2301-length-18113-cov-13.506313_pt1 | contig 18113 bp, 9 predicted proteins | sample MGYA00241905_ERZ509174 | MGnify/ENA primary metagenome ERZ509174 (study PRJEB26280, sample SAMEA2338851) | human gut metagenome | biome: human gut; feature: human-associated habitat; material: faeces... | reverse complement strand
CTCCGCTTGCCATGCAGTTTGCAGCAGACAAGGTGATAGAGGCCGGCAACAAGAACGTTATGCTGACTGAACGTGGAACGACTTTCGGTTATCAGGACCTGGTCATCGACTACCGGGGCATACCGGAAATGCAATCTTTCGGTTATCCGGTCATCCTGGATGTAACTCATTCATTACAGCAACCCAACCAGACGAACGGTGTAACAGGCGGTATGCCGCAATTGATCGAAACGGTAGCCAAAGCCGGCATTGCCGTAGGAGCCGACGGTCTCTTTATTGAGACACACGAAAATCCGGCAGTAGCCAAAAGCTATCGTGATTACCGCAACTACAAGCTGGATTTTATCCATATGATGGATGAGGTCTACACAAAGAGCCAGTCGATCCGTTACATCGGAGACAAGAGCAATGCCAACACGGACAGTGCCCTGGTGGCGACAAAGCGAAGCCTGATCTTTAACGAGCTGAATAAAGAGCTGTACCGCAAATTTTTTATGACACGTGATGAGCTTCAGGCGTGCAAAGACGGCTATATTTATATTCATGATCAGTCTGCGAGACTGGATACCATGAACTGCTGTCTGTTTGATGTGGCAGCTGTTCTGACTGGCGGATTTGAGATGGGAAATGTCTGGTACAATGAGCCGAAGACATTGGATACAGCGTTTGATGTCATGGGTGATATTATTCTGAGTACTGCAGCACAGCAGTATGGTGGATTTACAGTACCGGAGGTAGACAAGATCCTCGGACCGTATGCACAGAAGAGTTATGATAAATATATCAGTGAATTTATGAAATATTCGGATGAGAACTGGACAGGCAGAGAAGAGAAGGCTGTTGAGTACGCACTGGATAAAGTAAGAAGAGATTTTGACCAGGGATGGCAGGGAATTGAATATAAGTTAAATACCGTGGGTTCATCCAGAGGTGATTATCCGTTTGTTACGGTGACACTTGGTCTCGGAACCGAGCAGTTTGAGAAGATGTGTACGATTTCCCTTCTTGAGGTCCATCAGGGAGGACAGGGTAAGGCCGGACACAAGAAACCGGTACTTTTCCCGAAGATCGTATTCCTTTATGACAAAGAGATCCATGGTCCAGGAAAGTGCTGTGAGGATATTTTTGAGGCTGGTGTGGAGTGTTCCTCCAAAACCATGTATCCGGACTGGCTGTCTATGTCCGGCGCAGGCTATATTTCCAGTATGTACAGGAAATACAAGAAGGTCATCAGCCCGATGGGATGCCGTGCTTTCTTAAGTCCGTGGTATGAGCGTGGCGGTATGGAGCCGGCGGATGAGAATGATACGCCTGTTTTTGTGGGACGTTTTAACATTGGTGCGGTAAGCCTTCATCTTCCGATGATCCTTGCAAAGGCCAGAGCGGAGAGCAGAGATTTTTATGAGGTTCTGGATTTCTATCTGGAAATGATCCGTAACCTGCACATCCGCACTTACGAATATCTGGGACAGATGCGTGCATCCACCAACCCGCTTGCATACTGTGAAGGCGGTTTCTACGGCGGACATCTGAAACCGAATGAAAAGATTGGCAAGATTCTGAAACCAATGACAGCATCCTTCGGAATCACTGCATTAAATGAACTCCAGGAACTTTACAATGGCAAATCCATTGCTGAAGACGGGCAGTTTGCACTGGATGTGCTGAAATATATCAACAGGAAAGTAAATGAATTTAAAGAGAAAGATGGTTATCTTTATGCAATTTATGGAACACCGGCAGAGAGTTTATGTGGACTGCAGGTGGAACAGTTCCGTAAGATGTATGGCATTGTGAAAGGGGTTTCTGATCGTCCTTATGTAAGCAACAGTTTCCACTGTCATGTGACTGAAGATGTAACTCCGATTGAAAAACAGGATCTGGAGGGACGTTTCTGGGAGTTGTGCAACGGCGGTAAGATTCAGTATGTACGTTATCCGATCGATTATAATCGTGAAGCAATACGCACTCTGATTCGCAGAGCCATGTCTTTGGGATATTATGAGGGAGTAAATCTTTCCCTTGCTTACTGTGATGACTGCGGACATGAGGAACTTGAAATGGACGTGTGTCCGGTCTGCGGTTCCAAGAATCTGACAAAGATTGACCGTATGAACGGATATCTTTCCTACAGCCGTGTGCATGGTGATACTCGTCTGAACGAAGCGAAGATGGCAGAGATTGCGGAACGTAAATCTATGTAATATCAGGTCAGGGGTAAACTTTTGAATCTGACATCATAATATGATAATTAAAAGACATATACCGGCAAGATGATATGTATTGCTCTGGTATATGTCTTTTTGTATTGTCAGATAAAATATAGCAATCCTCTTAAATGTATTATTTACGAGGATTGCTATAGAATCATTTAATGATAGTTCCGGTTTTTTCGAAATATCCATCCTTTGCATGCGCAATATCTGTGATGATCGTTCTTCTGTTATCTCCCTTTTCGATAAAAGAGATTCCGGCTTCGAATTTAGGAAGCATGGAGCCTGGGGCAAACTGATTGTCAGCCATATATTTCTTAGCATCATCTACAGAAATTGTATTAAGATATTCTTCGTTGTCCTGACCGAGGTTCAGACTTACTTTCTCAACACTGGTAAGGATCAGAAGAGTATCTGCATTTAATTCCTGTGCAAGAAGTCCGCTGGAAAGGTCTTTCTCAATGATCGCACTTGCACCATGAAGATCGATTCCCTGTTCCATAACCGGGATTCCGCCGCCGCCTGCTGCGATTACTACCTGGCCCGCATCTACAAGTGTGCGGATTGTTTCAAGCTCTACGATTTTCTGCGGTTTCGGAGCTGCCAGGATTCTTTTATAAGTGCCGTCAGCCAGTTTAGTGACAAAGTTTCCCTTGCTTTCTTCAGTTTCAGCCTCTTCTTCTGTAAGGACACGTCCGATGATCTTCTCAGGTTCAGCGAAAGCATCATCATATGGATCAATGACAACCTGTGTAAGGATAGTAGCTACCGGTTTATAAATACCTCGGGAAATAAGTTCTGCGCGGATTGCGGTCTGGAGGTCATATCCGATATAGCCCTGACTCATTGCCGAACATACGGACATAGGTGCAAATGTATAGTCAGGATGTGTTTTGCCAAATTCATTCATGGCTGTGTGGATCATTCCAACCTGTGGACCGTTACTGTGGGAAATGACTACACGATTTCCGGCTTCTACAAGATCTGCGACAGCTTTGGCTGCTTTTTTTGTAGCGATTTTCTGCTCCGGTAAGGTGGTTCCTAATGCTCTGTGGCCCAGTGCAACTACTGTAATTTTTTCGCTCATGGGAATTACCTCGATTCTTTCATGTTCTGTAAATATGATATCTGCGGGGTGATCTTATATATAAAGATTTTTGAAATTTTTTATCACTGATATCATAAATATTCAATCATATTGATATCCTACATTATAAAAGACTGCCAGTAGAATTGCAATAGAAAATAACTCAAAAAACACCTCGCGGGATATTATCAGTGAACAGTAACAAAAAACAAACAGCTCTCACATTTCTGTGAGAGCTGTTTTGTTTTTTTGAGGGGGGAGATAGAGAGTGGTTTTTCATCTATCCAAGACCTATTATATGGGAAAATTATGTTCAAAGTATGTCGAATTTCTGAAACAATCGGTAAATTTATAAAAGAATTATAAACAAATACGAAAAATAAAAAGTGGTATCTTGTTTTTATAGCATAGACATGCTAAAGTAGATTCATCGGCAACAGCCGTTATCAGTATTCTTATTTTCACGCACCGGTCCGGTGCAAAAATTTCCAATTATTTATTGATAGTCCGGGAGATGGTTTTGAATCCTGAGCAGAAACTCTGAAAATCTTATTTATTGTGCAAAACAGAGAGGAGAGATGCGTATGTCTGTGGATATGAACTTATAATCTCGAAAGATACTGTACCGATATCATTCTGACAGTGGAAGTACCTCAGATGACATAGAATAAAAATTCAGGAGAATGAGAGAATGGAAAAAAGAATATGGAATCAGTTAAAAAAAGCAGTCATGATAACGGCTGCTGTCGGGATTTTGGGAGCAGGAGCAGTATCAGCAGCAGAATTTGAAGCTGCAGAGTTATATGTTCCTGCTGTGGGTTTAAAGCAGAGTGCACAGTGGATCGATGAAGAGAAATTTCAGGCAGAACTGACACTGGAAGTGAGCGGTCTGAAAGAACTGTACAAAAGTCAACAGGAAAATACTGCTTCGGAGAACGGACAGTTGCAGATGGAAAATAGTACATGGGATGGCGAAGTGAGAGAAGCAGAAGCAGCAGAAAATACGACAGATGAAGTGGATTCCGAAAATACAGAGTGTGAATCAGAGAGTGCAGTAATAGATATAGAAGATATAGAAAGCGAAGAATACCGGAAGGCAGAAGGATCTGACACAGAAACCGGACAGACACAACAGAGTGAGCAGGAGAACCAAAATGAGATCAGGGAAGATAAAACCAGATATTTTCTGACTGTATATATTTCAGAATATTTTCAGGTAAATGCAGAAGCGTTAAAGAATGATCTGCAGGCTGAATCCGTACAGATACAAAATAAGAAAGGTGAGACAACCCAGATTACAAAGCTGACCTGTGAGACTGCACTTTCAGATGCGGAAACAGATATCTTTACCATGAAAGTGCCGGTGTCTCTGCGTGAAGAATATCGTATTTCTTCTGTAAAAACAGATTATCCTCTGTGCCAGGATGCACCGCTTTGCAAAGATTGGGAGGGGACAGGTGCGTATTTCTGGATGAAATCAGGGGATGAAACCCGGACTGTTGCAGAAACTCCTTCAGCTCTGCTTTCCGTACAGGAGGCAAAAACAGGGATCACAGCCCGGTTACAGCAGGAGACGAAAGAGGTACGTGCAGGGCAGAACTTTACTTATATATTGTCTGTAGAGAATACAGGAGAATTACCTCTGGAAAATATAGAGATATCCAGTGTTTTTTCTCAGGATAATATAAAAGCCGAATGGAAACAGGAAGAGGGATTTACTGCAAATGGTATGCAGGGAATTATTTCAGGTCTTAAGGCAGGAGAAATCAGAAATCTTCAGATGACAGTACAGCTTACAGAAGAGCAGGCAGGAGAGCTTATTCATACAGTAACTGTAAAAGCGAAATATCCGGGAAAGGAAGAAAGTATTGGATGTCAGAAATCAGTCGAAACAGAAGTCATTGCATTAAAGGCGGCTTTTGAGGTGGAGAAAACTGCGGACAGAACACAGGCATATCCGGGAGATACGATCACATATCAGATCTGCATCAGGAATACGGGTGAGCGAACACTTCATTCGGTTCTCAGTACAGAAAGATTCCAAAATGCCGGTATTCAGGCAAACTTTGTCAGGAAAGAGGGCGTAACATTAAACAGCACAGGCACACAGGCTCTGATTCCGCAGATCGCACCGGGAGAGGCTTTTGCACTTTACGCCACAGTGACTGTTCCACAATATATGGCAAGTCAGGAATTGATCAATGAGGTAATCGTTACATCTGATGAGACTGGTACACAGGCAATGACATCTAAGGCAAACGTAGAATTAAAGGAAACTGATAATATTGTTACAGTTACGCCGCAACCGGCATCTCTGGCTTCCCAGAGTTATGGATATGACTCAAAGTCCGGAAGTGCTTATACTACTGCTTCCAAACCACGTACAGGAGATGAGACAGAAACGGCTTTGTATATTGTACTGGGGATTTTTGCAATCATGTCCGGAGTCAGTGCATTCTGTTACAGGAAGACAAAAAAACAGCAGAAGTAGAGAAACAACGTTGAAACGACAGGGGAGGTGTGCTATTCTTATATAGAATATACGCTTTAGTAAAACACCTCTGCCTGACTTTAAAGAAATTGCGTTACTGTTCACACATCACTATCCCGCGAGGTGTTTTGGCATGAATATGCCAAAATCCCGAGACATACAAGCCAAAATTCCATTGCCGCAGGCAATCTGGAATGAATTTTGGCTAAGTTACTGTGAACGGAGTGAACAGTAACGAAATGGCCGTAGAGGCTGTATAAAATTCAGGCAGGCAGGAAATGATATGGAGGATTAAAATGAAATTAATATCCTTACTGGAAAAGCTGGAATATACATGTCTTCAGGGCAGTACAGACCAGGAAGTAAAAAATGTGATTTATGATTCCCGGAAAGTAGAAGAGGGCTCTCTTTTTATCTGTATCCGCGGTGCAGTGGTGGATGGCCATAAATTTGTGCCGGATGTAGTTGCAAAAGGAGCAAAGGTTCTGATCGTGGAAGAAGCTGTGGAAGCACCGGAAGATGTGACAGTCATTCTTGTGAAAGATACACGATATGCAATGGCGTTTATTTCTGCCGCATATTTCGGATATCCCGCAGAGAAACTGAAAACAATCGGTATCACAGGAACAAAAGGAAAAACAACCACTACGTATATGGTAAAATCTATTCTGGAAAATGCCGGATATAAAGTGGGACTGATCGGAACCATTGAAGCGATCATCGGTGACAAAGTGATTCCTGCAAAGAACACAACACCGGAGTCTTATGTGATTCAGGAATATTTCCATGAGATGGCAGAAGCCGGCTGTGACTGTGTGGTTATGGAAGTTTCCTCCCAGGGACTGATGCTTCACAGAACTCAGGGATTTGTTTTCGATTTTGGTATTTTTACAAATATTGAGCCGGATCATATCGGACCAAATGAACATAAGGATTTTGATGATTATCTCAGATGCAAGTCCTTACTTCTGAAACAGTGCAAGGTAGGAATTGTAAACAGAGATGATGAACATTTCGAGAAAATTATTGAAGGTCATACATGCAGCCTGGAAACTTATGGATTTTCACCGGAAGCAGACCTTCGTGCGGAAGATGCAAAGCTGGTCGGAGGTAAAGGATATCTGGGTATTTCCTACCATCTGAAAGGACTTCTGGATTTTCATGTGGAGATAGATATTCCCGGTAAATTCAGCATCTACAATTCATTGACAGCAATCGCAATCTGCCGTCATTTTAAGGTTTCGGAAGAGAACATTCTCAAAGCCTTAAAAGTAGCTAAGGTAAAAGGCCGTATCGAAATGGTAAAAGTATCCGATGATTTTACTCTGATGATCGATTACGCGCATAATGCCATGGCTCTGGAGAGTCTTCTGACCACTTTGAAAGAATATCATCCCCACAGACTGGTATGTCTGTTTGGATGCGGAGGCAACAGATCGAAGCTTCGCCGTTATGAGATGGGAGAGGTTTCCGGAAAGCTTGCAGACCTTACCATTATTACCTCTGATAATCCACGTGATGAAGAACCACAGGCGATCATCGATGATATCAAGATCGGTATGGCAAAAACCGATGGAAAATATGTAGAGATTCCGGACAGAAAAGAAGCCATCGCCTATGCGATCCATCATGGAGAGCCGGGGGATATTATAGTTCTGGCAGGTAAGGGACATGAGGATTATCAGGAAATTAAAGGAAAGAAATATCCTATGGATGAACGTGTCCTGATCGCAGATATTCTTGCTGGTAAATAGGTAGCGGGTCAAACAGGAATAAGTTCATGATATATGCTGATATAATAATTGATATTTCCAGTGATAAACTGGACCGGAGTTTTCAATATCGTGTACCGGAAAGGCTGGAGAAGAAAATAAAGGCAGGGATGGTGGCAGCCATCCCTTTTGGAAATGCCGGCCGGGTGCGTAAAGGATATGTGATCGGATTGTCAGATAAACCGAAAATTGCTCCCGAAAAGATTAAAGAAATCAGTGAAATCTGCAGTGGAGAAGAGACTACGGAATCCAGACTGATCGCCCTGGCAGCTTGGATGAGAGAAAATTATGGTTCCACCATGATCCAGGCTCTCAGGACAGTACTTCCTATCCAGGAGAAAATCAAGGCAAAAGAGAAAAAATATATATGCCTGGATATTTCCGAAGAGGCGGGAGCGCAGTTGCTGAAAGAACTTGAACAAACAAGGTTTAAAGCCAGAACAAGACTTCTGAGGGAACTTCTGGAGAAAAAAAGACTGGATTATACACATGCGGCGAAAGAACTGGGGACAACTTCTGCTGTTGTAAAGAAATTTCAGGAGCAGGGGATTATCCGCATAGAATATGATGAGATAATGAGAACTTCACTGAATACAGGTGATATTTCCGGAGAAAGGCGAATGCCGCTTACAGATGAACAGGAAGCGGCAGTAAAGCAGATACAGAGAGAGTGGAAAAAACCATCGCCGAAGCCTGTACTGATCGAGGGAGTGACAGGGAGCGGGAAAACCCAGGTGTATATAAAGCTGATCGAGCAGACGCTTTCTCAGGGAAAAGAAGCAATCGTGCTGATCCCGGAGATTGCTCTGACATATCAGACGGTACGCAGATTTTATGCCAGATTTGGGGATAAAGTATCAGTTATCAATTCCAGACAGTCTCAGGGAGAACGCTATGATCAGTTTAAACGTGCGAAAAAGGGAGAAGTCCAAGTGATGATCGGTCCCAGATCTGCGCTGTTTACGCCATTTGCCAGTCTGGGACTGATCATTATTGATGAAGAACATGAACCAAGCTATAAAAGTGAAAGCACACCCCGTTATCATGCAAGGGAAACTGCAATCAGGAGAGCTGTTTTAGAACATGCAAATGTGGTAATGGGTTCAGCTACTCCATCAGTGGAAGCCTACAGTAAGGCAATGAATGGGGAATATAGTCTGGTCAGGCTGACAACAAGATATGGAAGCAGACCTCTGCCCCGGGTTTCTATCGTAGACCTGCGTGAGGAATTAAAAGCAGGAAACAGGTCTGTACTGAGCAGAGAACTCCGGCAAAAGATGAAAGGCCGGTTTGAGAAAAAAGAACAGGTAATGCTTTTTCTGAACAGAAGAGGATACGCAGGTTTTGTATCCTGCCGGTCCTGTGGACATGTGATGAAGTGTCCGCATTGTGATGTTTCTCTTTCGGAGCATAATAATGAAAGGCTTTTATGTCATTACTGTGGATATGAGACAGGAAAACCCCGGATATGCCCGGTGTGCGGATCGCCTTATATTGGCGGATTTAAGGCAGGAACACAGCAAATCGAGAAGGTAGTGCGGGAAGATTTTCCAGAAGTCAGGACTCTCAGAATGGATTTTGATACAACAAGAACCAAGGGCAGCTATGAAAAGATCCTTGCAGCTTTTGCAGCTCATGAGGCAGATATACTGATCGGAACACAGATGATCGTTAAGGGGCATGATTTTCCGGATGTCACACTCATGGGAATAGTAGCAGCGGATCTTTCGCTGAATGCAGAGGATTATCGATGTGCGGAACGTACCTTTCAGCTTCTCTGTCAGGCAGTCGGCCGGGGAGGACGGGGGGAAAAACCGGGAGAGGCAGTGATCCAGACCTATCATCCGGATCATTACAGTATTCAGGCGGCGGCAGTGCAGGATTATCAGGCATTCTATGAGGAAGAGATGAGTTACCGTATGCTTCTGGATTATCCGCCTGCGGCACATATGCTGGCAGTTCTGGGTTCAGGTCCGGAAGATGAGAAACTGGTTCAGGCAATGTATTATCTGAAACTTTATATAGAAAGGATATACAGAGAAAATGACCTGCATATCATTGGCCCGGCATATGCGTCAGTTGGAAAAGTTAAGGATATTTACAGACAGGTTATCTATTTAAAACATAAAGATCATAAAACGCTGGTACATATCAAAGACCAGCTGGAGAAATACATAGAGATAAATTCCGGTTTCCGGAAAATATACATACAATTTGATTTCAGTTAATTATGGCAGATTTTTTCAAAATCTCATTACTGAAGTAATCTGCTGCAGAAGGGAAATCCGGAAGGCAGTAATTTCTGAAATCGTGATATAACAATAATCAAGATATCAGGTTAGGGGCAAAATATCTTTTGATTCTAACATCATAATCAAAGAAGAGGAGAATAAAGAAATGGCACTTAGAAAAATCAGATTACAGGGCGACGAAGTACTTGCAAAGGTCAGCAGACCGGTAGAAAAAATGACACCACGTATTCATGATCTGATCGGGGATATGCTTGAAACCATGTATGATGCAATGGGAGTTGGCCTCGCTGCACCACAGGTAGGTATGCTGAAGCGTATTGTTGTGATCGATATAGGAGAGGGTCCTATCGTGCTGATCAATCCTGAAATCCTTGAAACATCAGGCGAACAGACTGGTGATGAAGGATGCTTAAGTGTACCTGGAATGGCTGGTCAGGTAACACGTCCGAACTATGTAAAGGTAAAAGCTCTGGATGAGGATATGAATGAAGTAGAATATGAAGGGGAAGGTCTTCTTGCGCGTGCTTTCTGCCATGAGATCGATCATCTGGACGGACATATGTATACAGAACTGGTAGAAGGAGAACTTCATCAGGTTTCCTATGATGAGGATGAGGAGTGATAATCAAATGAAGATAGTATTTATGGGAACACCGGATTTCGCAGTGCCGTCATTACATGCACTGACAGAAGCCGGATATGCGGTGGCAGCAGTAGTGACCCAGCCTGACAAACCAAAAGGCAGAGGTAAGACATTATTGCCAACACCTGTAAAAGAAGAAGCCGTTATGCACGATATTCCGGTATATCAGCCGGAGAAAGTGAGAAATAACCCTGAATTTCTGGAGATTCTGAAAGAAATCAATCCTGAGATCATAGTTGTTGCTGCATATGGACAGATTATTCCAAAAGAAATCCTGGAGCTTCCGAAATTTGGATGCATCAATATTCATGCGTCTCTTCTTCCGAAATACAGAGGAGCAGCGCCTATCCAGCAGGCTGTGATCGACGGGGAAAAAGTATCAGGTGTAACGATCCAGCAGATGGGAGAAGGTCTTGATACCGGTGATATGATCTCTAAGATAGTGATTCCGATCTCTCCGACAGAAACAGGTGGAAGCCTGTTTGGAAAACTTGCGCAGGCCGGTGCGGATCTGCTGATCAAGACACTTCCATCTATTGAGCAGGGAACTGCGGAGTTTGAAAAACAGCCGGAGGAGAGTCCTACACCTTATGCGGCTATGATCACCAAACAGATGGGACTGATGGATTTCAGAAAATCTGCAGAAGAACTGGAACGCCTTGTACGCGGCCTGAATCCATGGCCAAGTGCTTATACATTTCTTAATGGAAAAACTCTGAAAGTGTGGAAATGTAAAGTCAGCACTGAGAAAACAGATGCTGTTCCGGGAACAATCTTCCTGGCAGATAAAGAGGGGATCCATACAGCATGTGGAGAAGGAGTGCTGATTCTTACAGAGGTACAGCTGGAAGGTAAGAAGCGTATGGAAACAGAAGCCTTTCTCCGGGGATATCACATTGAAAATGGAATTGTTTTTACAGATCATAAGGAGTGATTAGATGTACGGATATTATTATTTTGATCCTACGTATTTACTGCTCATTATCGGAATGGTGCTGTCTTTACTGGCATCTGCAAAGGTAAAGAGTACGTTTTCTGTTTACAGCAGAGTGCGCAGTGCATCGGGGCTTACAGGCGCCGATGCTGCCAGACGGATTCTTCGTATGTCGGGAATTACGGATGTCACAGTAGTACCCATATCCGGCAGCCTGACAGACCACTATGATCCGGGAAGTAAGAAACTGGCACTTTCCCAGGATGTATATGATAAAACATCTGTGGCTGCGATCGGGGTGGCTGCGCATGAATGTGGACATGCTATTCAGCATGCGACTAACTATGTGCCATTGAATCTTCGCTCTGCGATTGTGCCTGTTGCAAACATCGGTTCCACACTTTCCTGGCCATTGTTTCTGGCAGGACTGATTTTCTCAATCCGTCCACTGCTGACTGTTGGAATCATTTTGTTTACATTTGCGGTTCTTTTTCAGCTTGTAACTCTTCCGGTAGAATTTAATGCATCTTCAAGAGCATTGAAAATGCTTGGAAGTTCAGGAATGCTTGGAGCTGATGAGGTAAAAGGTGCAAGAAAAGTCCTTACAGCAGCGGCACTCACCTATGTTGCAGCACTTGCTTCATCAATCCTGCAGCTTTTAAGACTGATCATACTTGCCGGAGGAAGAGACCGTGACTAATGGAATAAATACAAGAGAACTGATATTACAGATATTACTGGAAATCGAGGAAGAGGGAAAACACAGCCATATCGCTATCCGCAATGCTCTTTCCAAATATCAGTTCCTTCCAAGACAGGAGAGAGCTTTTATTACCAGAGTCTGTGAAGGAACACTGGAATATCGTATTTTAATAGATTATATTATTGATTCATATTCAAAAGTATCTGTAGATAAAATGAAGCCTGTGATCAGGGAAATCCTGAGAAGTGCAGTTTATCAGATCAGGTTTATGGACAGTGTGCCGGACAGCGCAGTGTGTAATGAAGCGGTGAAGCTGGCACAGAGAAAAGGCTTTTACAGCCTGAAACCTTTTGTAAACGGTGTTCTTCGTACGATTGCCAGAGAGTGGAAAAATCTGAAACTTCCTTCAAGGGAAGAAAATCCGGTCAGATATCTGTCTGTCAGATATTCTATGCCGGAAACACTGGTAAACCGTTGGCTTGAGGATTACGGGGAAGAAAAAACAGAAAAGATCCTTACAGATTTTCTCACTGAGAAACCGATCACAGTACGCTGCAGAACTCATAAATATCCACAGAAAGAGATTTATGAGAGCCTGGTCGATCAGGGAGTGGAAGTGAAACCTGCACCTTATCTTCCCTATGCATATGAAATTTCAAATTATAACCATATTCTTGCACTGGATGCATTTATACAGGGGAAAATCCAGGTGCAGGATGTAAGCTCCATGCTGGTGGCAGAAATTGCAGATCCGCAAAAAGGGGATTATGTGATAGATATGTGCGCAGCACCTGGTGGAAAGAGTCTCCATGTTGCAGATAAAATGGGAGATTACGGAACAGTAGATGCACGCGATATCAGCCAGTACAAAGTGGATATGATCGAAGAGAATATTCACAGAACAGACTGCATTAATGTGCAGGCTCATGTGATGGATGCTACGGTATTTGATGTAGATTCAGAACTCAAGGCAGATGTCGTTCTGGCAGATGTCCCATGTTCCGGATATGGAGTAATTGGAAAGAAGCCGGAGATCAAATACAGGGTGACAGCACAGAAGCAGGAAGAGATTGTAATCCTTCAGAGAACAATCCTTGACAATGCGGCAGAATATGTGAAACCGGGCGGAGTGCTGGTATTTAGTACCTGTACTATCGCAAAGGAAGAGAATGAAGAGAACATGTTGTGGTTTATGAATAATCATCCGTTCAAACTGGAGAGTATTGATCCGTATCTTCCGGAAGAACTGCATTCTGAGACAACAGCTCTGGGTTATCTTCAGCTTCTGCCGGGAGTACACAAAACAGATGGCTTCTTTATTGCAAAATTCAGGAGAAAATAAGTAATGACAGACATTAAGTCAATGACGATCGACGAATTAAAGAAACTGATGACCACTCTGGGAGATAAGCCTTTTCGTGCGAAGCAGATTTACAGCTGGCTGCATGAACACCTTGTTACTTCTTATGATGAGATGACCAATCTTTCCAAAAGCCTGAGGGAAAAACTGAAAGAATATCCTGTCACAGCACTGAAGATGGTAGATGTACAGACATCCCGGATTGACGGTACACAGAAGTATCTGTTCCGTCTCAGTGATGGAAATGTGATAGAGAGTGTTCTCATGCGGTATAAACATGGAAATTCTGTCTGTATTTCTTCTCAGGTGGGATGCCGCATGGGATGCAGATTCTGTGCATCTACCATAGGAGGACTGACCAGATGTCTTCTCCCGTCAGAAATGCTGGATCAGATATACAGGATACAGGCTCTGACAGGAGAAAGAGTTTCCAATGTTGTGGTCATGGGAACGGGGGAACCTCTTGATAATTATGAAAATCTTCTCAGGTTTATACATATCCTGACAGAAGACGGAGGACTTCATATCAGTCAGAGAAACCTGACTGTATCTACCTGTGGGTTGGTTCCGAAGATTTATGACCTTGCAAAAGAAAAGCTTCAGATGACACTTGCACTTTCCCTTCACGCACCTAATGATGTGAAGCGACGGGAACTGATGCCGATCGCAAACAAATACAGCATGGATGAGGTTCTGGAAGCCTGCCGTTATTATTTTAAAGAAACCGGGCGCAGGATCACATTTGAATACAGTCTGGTAGCCGGAGTTAATGACAGCGATGAGGATGCAAGGGAACTTTCCGGCAGAATCAGAGATATGAACTGCCATGTAAATCTGATCCCGGTAAACCCTATTAAGGAACGTTCCTTTGTGCGTTCAACAAGACAGGCTGTGGAGAATTTCAAAATAAAACTTGAAAAATGTGGAATAAATGTTACTATTAGAAGAGAAATGGGCAGTGATATTGATGGTGCCTGTGGACAGTTAAGAAAAAGTTATATGGAAAAAACAGAAAGCGAGAAGTGACATGAGGATATATTCAGCTACTGATGTCGGGCAAAAGCGGAAGATGAACCAGGATTATGTGTTCGCAACTGCTGACCCGGTTGGAAATCTTCCGAATCTGTTTGTTGTTGCAGATGGTATGGGTGGTCATAATGCAGGTGATTATGCATCCTCTCATGCGGTTACATCTATGGTGGAGGAAATCCGGCAGGATGCGGATTTTAATCCGGTAAAGGTAATCCGTCATGCCATTGAATGTGTAAATACCGAGATTCTTACCCAGGCACAGCAGGATGAGAAACTCAGAGGAATGGGAACAACGATAGTGGCAGCTACTATCGTAGGACATTACGCTTATGTGGCAAATGTAGGTGACAGCAGACTTTATGTGATCGGAGAGAAGATTCAGCAGATAACAAGGGATCACTCACTGGTGCAGGAGATGGTAAGAATGGGAGAACTTGACCCTGAACAGGCAAGGAAGCATCCGAAGAAAAATATCATTACAAGAGCACTTGGAGCAGAGAAAACAGTGGATATTGATTTCTTTGATCTGAAACTGGAACCCGGAGATGTAGTTTTGATGTGTTCGGACGGGCTCAGCAACATGGTTGAGGACAGCCAGCTGAGGGAAATCATTTCTGACACATCTACAGATCTGGATGAAAAAGGCAGGATACTTATAAGAGAAGCAAACCGCAATGGCGGCAAGGATAATATTGCAATTGTATTGGTAGAACCATTCGCAGACGAGGTGAAAGCATGTTAAAAACGGGAACGATCATAGCAGAACGCTATGAGATATTAGGAAAAATTGGTACCGGCGGAATGGCGGACGTATACAAGGCAAAAGACCATAAGCTGAATCGGTTTGTTGCTGTAAAAGTTCTTAAGCCGGAATTCAGAGAGGATACAACGTTTATCCGTAAATTCCGCAGCGAAGCACAGGCAGCAGCAGGTCTTACACATCCGAATATTGTCAATGTATTTGACGTAGGAGATGACGGCGGTGTTTATTACATTGTTATGGAACTGATCGAGGGTATCACTCTGAAGGAATACATCTCCAAGAAGGGAAAGCTTTCCATTAAAGAGGCCACAAGTATCGCAATCCAGGTTTCTATGGGTCTGGAGGCGGCACACAGCCATGGTATCGTTCACAGAGATGTGAAACCTCAGAATATCATTATTTCTACAGATGGTAAGGTAAAGGTCACAGACTTTGGAATCGCAAGAGCGGCTTCTTCCAATACGATCAGCTCCAATGTGATGGGATCTGTACATTACAGTTCACCTGAGCAGGTCCGGGGCGGATACAGTGATGAGAAGAGTGACATCTATTCTCTTGGTATCACTCTTTATGAGATGGTCACAGGAAGAGTTCCTTTTGACGGAGATACGACAGTTGCAATTGCGATCAAGCATCTTCAGGAAGAAATGGTACCGCCAAGTGTATATACCGAAAATCTCCCATACAGTCTGGAGCAGATCATTCTGAAATGTACACAGAAGAGTGTTGGGCGCCGTTACGAAAAAATGGAAGATGTGATCGCCGATCTGAAGCATTCCCTGATCGATCCGCAGGGTAATTTTGTTACTTTATCCTCAGTAGATAATGAGGCTAAGACAGTTGTTATTTCAGATGAAGAGCTGGGAGAAATCAAGAGTACTCCACGTACCTCTTCACAGAAGCCGGAAGTAGATGATCTGGAAGAGGAAATCTATGATACAGATTATGACCAGGACGATGATGATTACGAGGAAGCTCCAAAACGCAAAAAATCCGCCAAGAAGAAAAAAGGTCCTAACACAGCAGTTACGATCGTTGCCCTTCTGGCAGGAGCTGCAGTTTTAGTCGGTGCAATTTTTGTAATCGGTAAGGTATCGGGTATCATAGGAAGTAATGGAACGGAAAATACACAGAAGACAGAGCAGGAAACTGCTTCAGCAGACCAGGATGGAATGGTAGCAGTTCCGAATCTGGTAGGTAAGACAGAGGATGAGGCTGCTGCACTTCTGGAAGAAGAAAAACTTGGTAAACAGATGATCGGAGAGGAGAACTCCACACAGGAAAAGGGAAGAATTTCTTCTCAGGATATCCCGGCGGGAACCAAGGTAGAGCAGTATACAACAATCAAATATCATATCAGCAAGGGACAGCAGGAAATTACAATTCCGGAACTTTCAGGTCAGACAGGTGTGGATGCACAGCAGACTCTCGAGGATATGGGACTTACTGTAACTGTACAGAAAGAATATAGTGAGGCTGATGACAGCGGATGGCCGCTTGTCGAACCAGGATATGTGATGAGCGTATCTCCGGAAACAGGCACAAGCATGACAGCAGGAGACTCTGTTACACTGACTGTCAGTCGTGGTCTGGAACATCATGGTGATACTGCACAGATTCCGAATGTAGTAGGAATGACAAAGAATGAGGCACTTACAGCACTTGGCAAATGGGTGGATATCCAGGTTACAGAGCAGCAGAGTGCAGAGGTACCGGCTGGTCAGGTTATTTCTCAGGATCCGTCAGCAGTTTCAGAGGATGATGACACTGCATATGGCGATCCGGATGAACCAATGGCTATTGTAGTGAGCTGTGGAGACCAGGCACCGTCAGATACAACAGCAGCAGACACAACAACGGATACGGCTGCAGCAGACAATACGGCTCAGCAGAATACCGCAGCTGCAAATGGGGAAGTATGGAAATGTACACAGACTTTGAATACTCCGAATGGATATCAGGGCGGAGCAATTCGTCTGGAACTGATCCAGGAGGCAAATGGTGAGACTACTTCAACGAAAGTGGTTGACGGAGAGGCAATTACTTTCCCATATACTCTGGATATCACAGGTGTTCCGGGTGTAAGTGAAGGAACCTTATATGTATCAGAGCTGATCAATGGAAACTTCCAGCAGCTGGGATCTTATCCGCTGACTTTCAAGAAGGCAGAGTAATCCATGCAGGGAAAGATCATTAAGGGAATTGCAGGATTCTATTATGTTTACGGAGAAGATGATGCACTTTATGAATGCAAAGCCAAGGGTATTTTCCGTAAGGACAACCAGAAACCTCTGGTTGGTGATAATGTAGAGATCACAATATTGGATGAAGCAGAACGGAGGGGGAATCTGATCAGGATTCTTCCCCGTAAGAATTCCCTGATCCGTCCGGCAGTTGCCAATGTGGATCAGGCATTTGTGATTTTTGCGATGGAAGATCCAAAGCCGAATTTTATGCTTCTGGATCGTTTCCTTATCATGATGGAGCAGGCAGGTATCCCGGCAATCATATGCTTTAACAAAAAGGACCTTGCTTCAGAAAAGGAAACACAGGAACTTTATCAGACATATCAGAACTGCGGATATCAGGTACTTCTTACCAGTGCACTAAAGGAAGAAGGAATCGAAGAGATCCACCAGATACTTAAAGGAAAAACTACGGTTGTGGCAGGACCTTCCGGTGTCGGCAAGTCTTCCCTGACGAACCTTCTCCAGCCTGGTGTTCAGATGGAGACAGGAGAGATCAGCAGGAAACTTAAAAGAGGCAGACATACAACCCGTCATTCACAGGTGATCCCTGTGGGGGAGAATACATTTCTTATGGATACTCCGGGATTTTCTTCGCTGTATCTCACCGATATGGA
>ENA-ORTB01002299-ORTB01002299.1-human-gut-metagenome-genome-assembly--contig:-NODE-2299-length-18131-cov-6.121100_pt1 | contig 18131 bp, 20 predicted proteins | sample MGYA00241905_ERZ509174 | MGnify/ENA primary metagenome ERZ509174 (study PRJEB26280, sample SAMEA2338851) | human gut metagenome | biome: human gut; feature: human-associated habitat; material: faeces... | reverse complement strand
CTCCGGTGCATCCAGGGGTGCTTCCATTGGACATGTAAGCCCGGAGGCAGCTGCAGGCGGCCCGATCGCTTACATCAAGGACGGCGACAAGATCGCGATCGACATCCCAAACTACAGCTTAAAGCTTCTCGTTTCTGATGAAGAGATGGAAGAGAGAAAGAAGACCATGAAGATCCGTGAGCCGAAGAAGCTGACCGGATACTTAAAACGCTACGCAAAGAACGTATCCTCCGCAGATAAAGGTGCGATCGTAGAGTAGGCGAAGGATTCATAGGGCAGATGCCCGAAGCTTCCTGACCGCGAAAGCAGACAAGAAGATGTACATCGAAATTGAAGAAAATGAAAAAGGGCGGCGGGCTTGTTGAGAAGCTGCGCCGTCCTTTGCATTAAGAGAGGAAACCATATGAATGAGATCGTATCAAACCTGCTCGTATACGGCAGCCTGCCGGAAGACTCGATCCTCTGGCAGCTTGCGGATATCTGCGAAAAATTAAAAAATCAGACAGAGTCCAAAGACGCACTGCGCGGACGCGTATTCCATCAGGTAAAAAATCTTCTGACGGTTGCGACAGACTATGCATTTGATAAAAATTTATGGCATAATTACCTGACTTTCCTGCTGATCACGAACGAGAATCCGTTCAGCCTCGTCTGTGAAAAGATGGGGGCTCAGGACGGAACGGTCAACAACTTTGTGACTCATGACTTTGAGATGTTTAAAAAGCTGTTCGACTATGATTTCTCCTGGATGGAAAAAGAACTTTCCATCGACTGCTTCACCCAGCTGACTCACTATAAGGCGATCCGCAAAAAAGAGCTGATGTACAATAAAAATGTCAGCGAAAAGGTGAGAAATTTAAGTGAACAGCTTGAGACGGCTGAGTCCGGAGCTGATTTCTTCAAATATGTGACGGAATTCTACAAGGACTTCGGTGTCGGCATGTTCGGTCTCAACAAGGCGTTCCGCATTGCTGAGAATGGAGACGGCTCCGTCCGCTTCCTCCCGATCAACAACATGGATGCCGTGATGCTGGACGACCTCATCGGATATGAGCTTCAGAAGAAGAAACTTGTGGAGAATACCCAGGCGTTCTGCGACGGAAAAGCGGCGAACAACGTCCTGTTGTTCGGCGACAGCGGTACCGGTAAATCCACGAGCATCAAGGCGATCGTCAACCAGTTCTATCCGCAGGGCCTGCGCATGATCGAGATCTACAAGCACCAGTTTAAGGATCTCTCGACGATCATCGCCCAGATCAAGAACCGCAATTACAAGTTCATCATCTACATGGATGATCTTTCTTTCGAAGAATTTGAGATTGAATACAAATTCTTAAAAGCAGTCATCGAAGGTGGCGTGGAAACAAAACCTGAGAACATCTTAATCTATGCAACATCTAACCGTCGTCATCTTATCAAAGAGACATGGAATGACAGATCTGATGTGGAAAACAGCAACGGAATGCACAGATCCGATACAATGGAAGAAAAATTATCTCTGGTAAACCGTTTTGGTGTGACGATCAACTACTCAAAACCAAGTCAGAAAGAATACTTCGAGATCGTTTTCGAACTTGCCCGCAAAGCAGGAATCAAGATGGGAGAAGATGAACTAAAACTTGAAGCAAATAAATGGGAATTAAGCCACGGAGGAATCTCTGGACGTACTGCTCAGCAGTTTATTAATCATTTAATGGGACTTCAGGCTTAAAAATCATAGGAATTACATAGTTTAAGAACTTTCTGCATGGAAAAGATGCAGAAAGTTCTTTTTTTCTATATGGAACCCTTGCGAAAGAATTTGTCTTTAGGCTATAATAAACATAAGTATGTAGATACATGCACAAGATGATATTTTATAGAAGAAACAGAAAGTGAGAATATACAATATGTGGTTAGCAGACCAATGGAAAGACTATGAAGTCTTAGATACATCAAACGGTGAGAAATTAGAACGCTGGGGAGATTATTTTCTGGTAAGGCCAGACCCACAGGTTCTATGGGACACCCCAAAGAAGTTAAGACAGTGGAAGAAGCCAAATGGACATTATCACAGAAGTCACAAAGGCGGCGGACAGTGGGAATTCTTTGATCTTCCTAAGACATGGGATATTCAGTACAAAGAATTAAAATTCCACTTACAGCCATTCAGCTTCAAACATACAGGATTATTCCCAGAACAGGCAGTGAACTGGGACTGGTTTTCAGACAAAATCAGAAAAGCAAATCGTCCAGTAAAAGTATTAAACTTATTTGCCTACACAGGAGGGGCAACACTTGCAGCGGCAGCAGCAGGAGCATCAGTCACACACGTTGACGCATCCAAAGGTATGGTAAACTGGGCAAAGGAGAATGCACAGCTTTCTGGATTAAGAGAGAAACCAATTCGATGGTTAGTAGATGACTGTGTGAAGTTTGTAGAACGTGAGATCCGAAGAGGTAATCATTATGATGGGATCATCATGGACCCTCCATCTTATGGAAGAGGACCAAAGGGTGAGATCTGGAAGATCGAAGAGAAGATTTATCCGTTCATCGAACTATGTACAAAGATTCTGTCCGATGACCCATTATTCTTCCTTGTAAACTCCTATACAACAGGTTTACAGCCAGCAGTTTTAACTTATATGTTAGAGACTCAGGTAGCAGCGAAATTTGGTGGAAAAGTAGTCTCAGATGAGATTGGATTACCAGTTTCATCCAACGGATTGGTCCTTCCATGTGGGGCATCTGGACGCTGGGAAAAGTAAGTTCTTAAGATTTACTGAAATTTCGCAGAATATGTAAAAAATCGTTGAATTTTCTTGGAAAATGTTTATAATAAGAGAGTATGTGTACGTGTGTAGAACTGCACGTATACGGATAAAGTAGAAATAACATAATAATGATAGATAAGAGAAAGCGAAAGGGGAATTTTTGCTATGGCAGCAGGAACAGATATTGGAATTGATTTAGGAACCGCCAGCGTATTAGTTTACGTCAAAGGAAAAGGTGTAGTATTAAAAGAGCCATCTGTAGTGGCATTTGATAGAAATACAAACAAGATCAAAGCGATCGGAGAAGAAGCACGTTTAATGTTAGGAAGAACACCAGGTAATATCGTGGCAGTTCGTCCATTACGTCAGGGAGTTATCTCTGATTATACAGTTACAGAGAAGATGTTAAGTTATTTTATCAGCAGAACAGTTGGTAAGTCTTTATTTGGAAGAAAACCTCGCATCAGTGTTTGTGTACCAAGTGGTGCAACTGAAGTAGAGAAGAAAGCCGTAGAAGATGCAACATATCAGGCAGGAGCAAGAGAAGTTTCCATCATCGAAGAGCCAGTAGCAGCAGCGATCGGTGCAGGAATCGACATTGCAAAACCTTGTGGAAATATGATCGTTGATATCGGTGGTGGTACAGCTGATATCGCAGTTATCTCTTTAGGTGGAGTCGTAGTAAGCAACTCTATCAAAGTAGCTGGAGATGACTTTGACGAAGCAATCGTACGTTTCATGCGTAAGAAACATAACTTATTAATTGGAGAACGTACAGCAGAAGAGATCAAGATCAATGTAGGTACAGTATACAAACGCCCAGAAAATCTTACAATGGACGTTCGCGGACGTAACCTTGTAACAGGACTTCCAAAGACAGTGACTGTGACATCTGAAGAAACAGAAGAAGCTTTAAGAGAACCTGCATACCAGATCGTAGACGCAGTACACAATGTACTGGAGAGAACTCCACCAGAATTAGCAGCTGATATTTCTGATCGTGGAATCGTTTTAACAGGTGGTGGATCTTTAATTCAGGGATTAGAAGAACTGATCGAAGAGAAGACTGGAATCAACACAATGACAGCAGAAGATCCTTTAACAGCTGTAGCAATCGGTACAGGAAAATATATCGAATATTTAGCAGATGATGATAAAAAATCAAAGAACAAATAATCATTAGAGATTCAAAGAGGCCAGGATGGCAATTCATCCTGGCCTTAATTCACGTTATACTGTAGATCAGAAGAAAGGAGAGAAAACAATGGCATATTTGAAAGGATACGTAGATCATATACGTTTTCGGAATGAAGATAACGGATATACTGTATTAAGCCTTGATGTCGATGGAGATGAAGAGACTGTCGTTGGATCATTTCCTTTCTTAAATGATGGAGAATACATATCTTTGGAAGGAGATTATGTCGATCACCCAGTGCATGGACCACAATTTCAGATGAGAACTTATGAGATTGTGGCTCCAGATGATATTGACAGCATGGAACGTTATTTAGGTTCCGGAGCGATCAAAGGAGTCGGACCTGCACTTGCAAAACGTATTACAAAGAAGTTTAAGATGGATACCTTCCGAGTTATCGAAGAGGAGCCAGAACGTCTTGCAGAAGTAAAAGGAATCAGCGAGAAGAAAGCCAGAGCGATCGCCGTGGAATTCAGTGAGAAGCAGGAAATGCGTCAGGCGATGATGTTTCTGTCTGGATATGGAATCAATAATAATCTTGCTGTGAAGATTTATAAAGAATATGGGGATCATTTGTATACGATCATTCAGGAAAATCCATATAAGATGACGGATGATATTGCAGGAGTCGGATTTAAGATCGCAGATGAGATCGCGAAGAAAGTCGGGATTGGAAGCAGCTCAGATTACCGTATCATTTCTGGAATTTTTTACACCTTAATGCGGGCACTAAATGAAGGCCATGTATTTTTGCCAAAACGTATTTTGTGCAGAAATGCAGCTCATATCTTAGGGGTAACACCAGAAGATATCGAAGAGCATTTATTAGAAATGATGATCGATCGCAAGATCGTCATTGAAGAGGATGAAGAGACAAGAGTTTATGCAGCACCACAGTATCATATGGAAGTCAATACGGCAAGAATGCTGCTGGATTTAAATATCCATTATGATGTTTCCATTTCTGAGGTGGAGACAATGATCGCAATGATCGAAGAGACAGAGCAGATTACATTTGCTGAAAAACAGAAAGAAGCGATCCATGCAGTGGCACAGGATAGTATCGTTGTCTTAACCGGAGGTCCTGGAACTGGTAAGACGACAACGATCAATGGAATGATCCAGTATTTTGAACATGAAGGATTGGATATCCGTTTGGCAGCACCAACAGGAAGAGCAGCAAAGCGTATGACAGAGGCAACGGGATATGAAGCAATGACGATTCATCGTATGTTAGAAATCAATGGGGAAGCTGACAGGGAACGTGACATGAAAAAGGGAAATGCATCCATGTTTGAACGCAATGCGGGTAATCCATTAGAAACGGATGTGATCATTATTGACGAGATGTCCATGGTAGACCTATATCTGATGAATGCACTCCTGCAAGCTATGGTGCCTGGAACAAGATTGGTCATTGTAGGAGATGCCAATCAGTTGCCATCGATCGGTGCTGGAAATGTCTTAAAAGATATGATCGCATCAGGACAGTTTAAAGTCGTGGAATTAAACCAGATCTTCCGTCAGGAAGAAGGCAGCCATATCGTAAGAAATGCCCATCTGATCCATCAGGGAAGACCAGTTGAATTAGATAATAAGAGCCGAGATTTTTTCTTCTTACAGAGAAATAATATTCAGGATGTACTAGGAGTTTTAGTATATTTAGTACGGGATAAACTACCAGGATATGTCCATGTGAAACCATATGATATCCAGATCTTAACACCAATGCGAAAAGGTGAACTTGGTGTTGAGAGGCTCAATCAGGTCATGCAGCAATATTTGAATCCACCATCTGATGAGAAGAAAGAAAAAGAGATCGCCTTTGGATTATTCCGGGAAGGTGACAAAGTCATGCAGATCAAGAACAATTATCAGATTGAATGGGAAATGCGAAATAGCAAAGGATTCACCGTAGATAAGGGAGTTGGAGTATTCAATGGTGATATGGGAATCATCACAGAAATCAATGATTACACAGAGAAGATCACAGTCTTATTTGATGAGACGAGGGAAGTCCAGTATCCGTATGCAAGTCTTGATGAATTAGAACTTGCATATGCAGTCACGATCCACAAATCACAGGGAAGCGAATACCCAGCGGTTGTGATGCCGATCTTAAGCGGACCAAGAGTATTATTCCACAGAAACCTTCTGTATACAGGAGTCACAAGAGCAAAAAACTGTTTAACGATCGTAGGAGACAGAAATATGTTATTTTCCATGATCCAGAATGTCAATGAGCAACGGAGGTATACAACCCTTGCACTGCGCTTAGATCAGATCGCAAATGAATCCGAAGAAAGCGGTCCGATGGATGATCTTGGAATCTAAAAAGTAAAAAATAAAGAGAAAAATGCCAGAAACCGTCATCTTTTAGAGGACGGTTTTTCTTGTTTGAAGTCCTTTTCAAACCTTATAATGAAGGGGAGGAAAGGAAGGGACATATGAAAGAAAAAAGACGTATGATATCAGAAGCAGCCAGGCAGTTAGGCCTTGAAACATATCATTTAAGAACATGGGAAGAAGAATTTTCCTTAACGATCCCTCGAAATGAAAAAGGATATCGTTGTTATGGAGACAAAGAAATACATACATTTGAACAGATCCGTGATATGAGAAATGCTGGATTAGACAGCGAAGAGATCAAACAGAAATTATCCGGAAATATCATTCCATTTCCGGAAGAAAAACAGATGAATACGTCTGATAAAATGATGCAGTTTCAAAAAGTGTTGGTAAAGATCATGGGACAGGCGATTCTGGAACAGAAAGATCATATTGCAGATCAGATCAGTTCTAAGGTTTCAGACAGAGTAGTAAAAGAAATGGATTATCAGTTTCGGCTAAGAGAAGCTGAAGAAGAAAAAAGATTTCAGAAATTGGATGAGATGATCAGAAATCAGCAAAAAGCAAGAGAAGAAATTGCAGCATCCAGAGAAAAACGAAGATTTTTCAGAAGAAAACGAAAAGAAAGATAAGTAAAGATTGTATTTGGATTCAGACAATATTATAATAAATTTATCAGCTCTGATCTGTAACAGATGAGGAGTGAATAGATAGAGTGAGGAATTCGAATATGAAGAAACGACCAAAGATCCTGGTAGTCGGAAGTCTTATGATGAATCAAGGCATAGAAACATCTGTGATCCCAGAAGAAGGACAGACAGTGATGGGTGAAGATATTAAGAAATCACCCGGAGGCAAGGGAGCTAATCAGGCAGTACAGATGGCTCGCCTTGGGGCAGATGTTACGCTGATCGGTAAGATCGGAAGAGATAGGGATGGAGAAGAACTGGTTAAAGTATGTAAGGAAGCAGGAGTGAACACGGAACAGATCATTTATGATGATGTGCTCCCAACAGGATCTTCGATTGTATTATTAGAGACTGTTCCAGGACAGAAAGTAAAGAAAAGATCGATCGTTATACCAGGGGCAACAACACAATTAACGGTTGATGAGATCGCATATCTGGAAGATGAGATGGACAAATATGATCTCGTTGTGCTTCAGAATGCGATACCGATGGAAGTCAATGAAGCAATTGCGGGCTATGCATATAAACATGAAGTTGATGTAGTATTGAATCCTATTCCGGCAAAGAAGCTTTCAAAAGAACTTATGGAGTGCGTTACATACCTGATCGTCAATGAGCAGGCAGCAAAATCAATGACAGGTATTAAGATCCATAGTGATTGGAAGAGGGAATGGACAAGATTTAATCTCGATGAAGCAAGAGTCGTATCTGCGGTGATTCGTGGACGAGGAGTACCAACAGTACTGATCACACTAGCCGAAAAGGGTGTGATCATGAACACACCAGAACGTTTTTACTATAAGAAAGCGATCGAAGATGTAGAAATGGTCGATCCAAGAGCCGCAGGAGATGCATTTATCGGGGCATTCTGTACAAGAATCTGTACGGATGATTCTATTGGAAAAGTGCTGACGATAGCGAATTATACAGCAGCTTTATCTATTGCAACAGAAGGGGCAATAGAATCTCTGCCAACATCGAAACAAGTAAGAGAATATATGGAACAAAAAAGAGATGCATAAAAATGCATCTCTTTTTTGTTGCTTGAACAATATACGTACCTGGAAATTATTCCTGGCTGATAGCTCCTGCTGGACATCCGTCTGCGCAAGCTCCACATTCCATGCATGTATCTGCATCGATTACGTACTGTCCGTCTCCTTCGCTGATAGCTCCTGCTGGGCAAGTTCCTTCGCAAGCTCCACAAGAAATACAAGCGTCTGAAATTACATATGCCATAGTTATATCCTCCTTATATAAATAGTATAATCATTAGTAGCGGGTAAACCCCGCTCGACCATTTCTATTTTAATATACTTAGGAAGGAATATCAAGTAATTTTGTTGTATTTTTAACAATAATAAGTGGAAAATTTATAAAGTTATTTTGACACTTTGAACAGAATGTATTATACTATGAATGTTAGTTTGAACTATTTTAGAAAACATGTATCGCAAAACATATTTTCTGAAAATATTATTAAATTTTATGGAGGAACAAACGAAATGGCAATTTCAAAAGATATGATCATCGCAGATCTGATCGCATTAGATCCAAACTACGCAGCAATCCTTATGGCATCTGGAATGGGATGTGTTGGATGCCCATCATCTCAGGGAGAAAGCATTGAACAGGCAGCTTATGTTCATGGAATGGACTTAGATGAACTGCTTGGAAGATTAAACGAATATGCTCAGACAAAAGAAGCATAATTAATCGAGCAATAAGAAATTAAAAGTGAAAAAGGACTATATTCCTTAGTGTATTAAAAGCACTAAGGAATATAGTCCTTTCTTTTTTTGCGAATAATGATCAAAGTGGAAAAAGTACCAAAACTCATCATCAAAATCATAAAAACGTTGTTGGAAAATTGTAAAAATAACCAAAAAATATCACTCAAAAACCTTGATTTTATGCCAAATTTACGACAAAATGCAACAAACAACCTGACCGTAAGAATAATAAAAGGAGAGTGATAAGTCGTGGCAAATCGTGACACAATTTACAAAGAACTGATTCAGCTTGACTGGGAAGTCAAAGATCAGGATGAATTTTTTGACAAGATGGCAGATAAGCTTTTAGAGCTTGGGTATGTAAAAGATACATTCAGAGATGCAATTAAAACGAGAGAAGCAAATTATCCAACAGCTCTTCCGGTTGAACCATATCCGGTAGCTATCCCTCATTCAGACCCAGAGAATATCATCAAACCATTTATCGCATGTACAAGATTAAAGAATCCAATCAAATGGTGCGAGATGGCAAACAACGATGTTCAGCATGATGTGAAGTTCATCTTTATGCTTGGATTCCTTGGTGGACATGATGATCCAAATGCTGGAAATGAACATGTTGAATTACTTCAGGTACTGGTAACAAACTTCCAGAAACCAGAAGTTATGGACAAATTAGTAAACGCCAAAACTGAAGATGAGTACATGGAAGCAGTACTTTCCATGGAAGGTCTTTAAAATAACCAATAAACAAAACTAATAAAGGTTTTTAGAAAGGAAGGTCTTAAAATGAAACAGATCGTAGTAGCATGTGGAAGTGGAGTAGCAACATCTCAGACAGTAGCAAGCAAGGTAAATCGTCTTTTAAAAGAAAACAATATCCCTGCTGAAGTATTAGCAGTAGATATCAAATCTGTAGACCGTTACATTGCAGGAAGCTGTGCTTACATCGCAATCACAAAGGTAACAAAAGAATATCCTATCCCAGTTATCAATGGTATCGCATTTTTAACAGGTGTTGGACAGGATGCTGAATTCAAAAAATTAGTTGACGCTGTAAACGCATAAGAGGCAAAACAGTTTTAACTGATTTTTGAAAGAGAGAAAAGGAGAATTATATGAGTGTTTTAGGAAATGTAATTAACTGGATCCTGGGATTAGGTGCTGCAATCTTCGTACCTATCATCATTATCATCGCAGGATTAATCGTAGGAATGAAACTTAAAGATGCCATTTCAGCTGGTATCACATTAGGTGTAGCCTTCACTGGTATGTCAATGCTGATCGGATTTATGTCTGATGCTATCGGACCTGCTGCAAAGGCAATGTTAACACACACAGGAATCAACTTACCAATCGTTGATGGTGGTTGGACAACATTATCAGCAATCGCATGGTCTTGGCCATATGCATTTTTAATGTTCCCACTGATGATCGGATTAAACATTCTTATGTTGATCATTAACAAGACAAAAACATTCAACGCTGACTTATGGAATGTTTGGGGAAAAATCTTTACTGGTGTAGCAGTAGCAGCCGTATCTAAACCATACTTTGGAACAGCAGCTTCTATCGCATTAGCATTTATCGTAGCTGGTATTCAGATCATCTTCGAGTTAAAGATGGCAGATATGTATCAGTATCGTATTGAAAAACTTTCTGGAATTCCAGGAGTAACATGTACACATAAAATGGGATTCACATCAATCTTCATGTTCCCAATTGACTGTATTTTAAAGAAAATCCCTGCATTAAACAAACGTTTCGATGCAGCAGCATTAAAAGATAAGATCGGTATCTTCGCTGAATCTCACGTATTAGGATTCATCCTTGGTATTATCTTCGGTATCTTAGCTCGTTACAGTGTAGCAGCTACATTAACATTAGGTATTCAGGCTTCATGTGCATTAACACTGTTCCCTGTAATCTCTAAATATTTCATGATGGCATTAGAGCCAATTTCATCAGCAATCAGTGCTTTCATGAACAAGAAATTCGATGACAGAACATTAGTTGTAGGTCTTGACTGGCCATTCATGGGTGGTGCAAACGAAATCTGGTTAGCAGTATTCTGGGCTATCCCTGTAACATTAGTATTCTCAATGTTCTTACCAGGAAATGAAATCCTTCCATTCGCTGGTATCGTAAACAATGCGATCGCAGTAGCAGCATTCCTTGTAACAGGTGGTAACATCATCCGTATGTTAATCTTAGTTACATTATTTGCACCAGCTTACCTTTGGGTAGGAACAATCATGGCACCATTCATCTCTGATCTTGCTCGTTCAACAGGAGCAGTTGCATTAAAAGCTGGAGAATTAATTTCTTGCTCATCTATCGATGGACCTATCCAGACATATGCATTCTCTCATGTATTTAAGATCATGGATGGAAACTTCTTACCATTAGTATTATGTGTAATCTTTGTTGTATGCTTTATTGCACTTTACAAATACCTTGGAAAAGAAGAAGCAGAAGGAAGAGAAATCAACTAAGATTGATTCACAATTATACATAATAATCAGACGGCAAAAAAGAAATGAGGTTTTAATATGCAGAGATTTGTTAATGATCCAGATTATATCGTAGAAGATATGGTAAAAGGATATGTAAAAGCACACAAAGATCTGATCAAACGTTCAGAAGCAAATGATCGCGTTGTCCAGTACGTAAACGCTCCTGTAGAAGGCAAAGTTGGTCTTGTAACAGGTGGTGGATCAGGACATGAACCTGCGTTTCTTGGCTATGTCGGAAAGAATATGATGGATGCAGTAGCAGTAGGTGAGATTTTCTCCTCACCTTCTGCTCAAGCATTTTATGACGCTTTTATGTCAGTAGATTCCGGGCAGGGAGTTGCATGTTTATTTGGTAACTATGCCGGGGATAATATGAATGTAAAGATGGCGATCCGCAAAGCAAAGAAACAGGGTGTAACTGTAAAATATGTAGTAGCAACTGATGACGTTGCGTCTTCTCCAAAAGAGACAAAAGAGAAACGTCATGGTATTGCAGGTGGTGTGTTCATGTGGAAGATCGGAGGAGCGAAAGCTGCTTTAGGTGGAACACTGGATGAAGTCATTGACGTAGCACAGAAAACTGTAGATAATACGAGAAGTATTTGTGTCGGATTAAGTCCATGTGCAATTCCAGCAGTTGGACATCCAAATTTCCAGATTGAAGATGGAAAGATGGAATTTGGAATCGGACATCATGGAGAACCTGGTATCAATGTACAGGATTTAAAACCAGCCAAAGATATTGCAAGACAGATGGCTAAGACGGTCATTGATGATATGGAACCAGAAGAAGGTTCCGAAGTTGCAGTCTTAATGTCTGGATTAGGAGCTACTCCAGTTATGGAACTTTACGTTCTATATGATGAAGTAGAAGAATACCTGAAAGAACAGGGATTATCAGTTTACAAAGTATTTATTGGAGATTATGTAACATCTCTTGATATGAACGGAGCAGCATTGACTGTCCTTAAATTAGATGATGAATTAAAAGAATTGCTTGATTACGAGGCAAAATCTCCAGGAATTGAAGTGTAAACTTATTAAAGTAATAGACTTGATGAAAGAGGTGCACCATTGTATTTAGATGAAAGAGGTTATACAGTTCTTAAAACGATTGTGAATAATCCCGCGATCACGGGTAAGGAAGTGGAAGCGTCTTTACAGCTATCCAGAAAGCAGCTAAGCTATGCGATCGAGAAGATCAATGATTATCTGCAGGACAATGGAATGCCAAAGATCGAGCGGTTAAGGACTGGAAAATTTATCATACCAGTTGCTGTCATTGAACAATATCAGACAGAAGAGATCACTGGAGATGGAACAACGTATATTTATACGGATAAAGAACGTGGACTTTTAATTTTTCTGATGCTTCTTTGCGTACGCGAAGAACTATCAATTTATCATTTCACATCAAAATTAGAAATCAGTAAAAATACATTTCTAACAGATCTTAAGAAACTGGAACAAAGATTAGAAGAATATCATTTGGAAGTATTATACAGCCGGCAGGAAGGATATCACTTAGTCGGCAGTGAATATGCAAAACGTGAGATGATGGTCACATCAATTCGTGGAATCTTAAAGATTCCAAGAGGAAAAGAGACGATCATGGATATCTGTCAGATCAGTGAAGAGATGATGGAGCAGGTGGAAAAACAGATTTCAATGATTGAGGAACGTCTGCAAGTTCGTTTTACAGATGAGAGACTGAAAGAACTTCCTTTGATCATGTGTTTGATCATTATCAGAACACAGAAGGGAAGGATTCTTCGGGAGCTTCCAGAGACATTTCAACATATTGCCGGTACAAAAGAGTATTCTGTGATGCTTGAGTTTGCAAAAGAATACGGAATTACCTGGCAGACAGAAAAATTATTTTTGACAGCTCAGATTCAGATTTCTAATTTCCATACACTGCAGACAAGAGATTCTGCACAGGAAGAAGAATTGATGAGAGCTTCAGAAGAAGTGATCGTTAATTTTGAGAATCTGATCTGTGTAACGATCAATGAAAGAGAAACCTTGCTAGAAGCATTGTTTCAGCACATCAAGCCAGCATTTTATCGCATGAAGTATCATTATCATATCGAACAAAGTATTTTGGATATGGTCCTCCCACAATATGCGTCACTTCATGCAATTGTCCGTAAGTCGATCGGACCGGTTGAGAAATTAGTTGGAGTCGAGGTGCCAGACGAAGAGCTCGTATATATTACAGCATTGTTTGGAGCATGGCTTCGAAGAGAAGGAATTCTTGAACTTGCACCGGAAGCAAAGAAACGAGCAGTGGTTGTATGTGCCAATGGAATATCGGTTTCAAATTTTTTATATTTTACATTGAAAGAACTGTTTCCAGAGATTGATTTTATTGCATGCCTTTCTATGAGAGATTTTGCAACCTATGATGAAACAAAGTTTGACATTGTATTTACGATGGTAAGACTAGAGACAGCAAAGACACAATTTGTTGTAAAGCCATTCCTTGATGAGATATCTAAGATGAAATTTAGGGAAAAAGTCATGGGAGAATTAGTTGGGATTGTTCCTCGTAAGCTAGATGTTTCTACATTATTAGATGTCGTTCGAAAATATGCAGATATTAAGGATGAAGAAGCTCTGAAAAGGGAATTCACAGCAGCACTCAATCCAGAGACAGAAGAGGAAAAATCCGACAATGTAAGAACGAAGTTTCAGATCGGGCTGAAAGATGTTTTAGTAGAGGAAACGGTACAAGTATTAGATCATGTACTTCCTTGGGAAGATGCAATCCAAACGGTGGCCAAGCCGTTGCTGGATCGTGGGGATATCACAGAGAGATATGTTCAGAAGGCAATTGACAATATCAAAGCAGATAAACCATTTATCATGATCGCAGACGGAGTGATCATTGCGCATGCAGGGGTTGATGATGGAGCGAAAAGAGTGTGTTTATCATTGCTTACGATGCCAGAGAGAACGGATGTTTACGGATATATGGAAGCGGATGTCGTCATTATGATCGGAACTCCTGATCCAACGAAACATCTGGAAGTGTTAGAACAGTTAAATCACATTATTGAAGATAAAAAAAGCTTGCAGCTTTTAAAGAAAGCGAAAAAGCCAGAAGATATTATTAAACTTATTCAAAAACGAGAAAAGGAGAAGAAGAAATGTTAGAATCATTAAAAAAAGACGTTGTAGCTATGGCAAAACGTGCTCAAAAAGAAGGATTATGTAAACATTTATCTGGAAACTTAAGTGCAAGAGATCCAGAAACAGGATATGTAGTGATCACACCAACACAGGTAGATAGAGATTTATTAACAGCAAGAGATATGGTTGTTCTTGATCTTGATGCAAACGTTATCGAAAATGAATCAGGACTTCGTCCAACAAGTGAATCTTTAATGCATCTTCAGATTTACAAAACAAGACCAGATGTGAATGCAATCTGCCATACACATTCTATGTATGCAACAACATTCGCTGTATTAAACAAACCAATTCCAGCGGTTGTATATGAAATTGCTAACTTAGGTGTAACAAAATCCAGAATCCCAGTAGCTCCTTACGGACGTCCAGGAACAACAGATCTGTCTGATAGTGTTATTGAACCAGTTCAGGAAGCAGACGTATTCTTATTACAGGGACATGGAGCAGTGGCTGTATCTCAGGGTGACATCTATGATGCATACTTAAGAGCTGCTTATATCGAAGAATTAGCTCAGTTATACTACAATGCACTTTGTGCAGGACAGGGCGAAGAACCATACTTCTTCCCACCAGAAGAATTACAGAAATGGGAGTATCCATCTCAGATCAAATTCCCTAACAAATAATCGCTTACATAGAAGAAGGAGAATATGCAATGAAGAAAATTATCAACCAGCCAGATAATTATATCAAAGAAATGTTAGAAGGAATCTATATCGCACATAAAGACGATCTTGCATGTGTAGATGGAGACTTACAGGTTCTTGTTTCTAAACATAAAAAAGAAGGTAAAGTAGGTATTGTCACAGGTGGTGGATCAGGACATCTTCCATTATTCTTAGGATATGTAGGAAAAGGTATGATTGATGGATGTGCAGTTGGTGATGTATTCCAGTCTCCAAGTGTAGACCAGGCGATCGCATTAACAAGAGATGCAGATCAGGGTGCCGGAGTATTATATATCTACGGTAATTACAATGGAGATATCTTCACATTCCGTCCAGCAGCTGATGAAGTTGAGATGGAAGATGATATCGAAACAGCAGAAGTATTAGGAGCAGACGATGTTGCTTCAGCAGGTCCATCTGCACCAGGAGAAAAGAGCACACGTCGTGGTGTTGCAGGAATCTTCTTCGTATACAAATGTGCAGGAGCTGCAGCAGATAAGATGCTTTCTTTAGAAGAAGTAAAACGTGTTGCAGATAAAGCAAATAACAACGTGCGTACAATGGGGGTAGCTTTATCACCATGTACAGTGCCAAGAGTCGGTAAGCCAAGTTTCGAAATTGAAGATGACGAAATGGAAATCGGAATGGGAATTCATGGAGAACCAGGAATCCGTCGTGGTAAATTAGAGCCAGCTGATCAGATTGTTGACGAAATGTTAGAGAAGATTGTTGCGGACCTTCCATATGAAAATGGTGACGAAGTTGCAGTACTTGTAAATGGTCTTGGAGCAACTCCATTAGATGAACAGTATATTGTAACACGTCGTATCAATCAGGTTCTTGAAGAAAAAGGAATCAGCGTATACAAATACTATGTGGGAGAATATGCAACAGCGATTGAAATGGCTGGATTCTCAATCTCATTATTAAAACTTGATGATGAATTAAAAGAATATATCGACCATCCAGTTGATACACCATTCTTCAAACAGGTTTAGGAGGCATTTTAGTATGGAAACATCTTACTTAATCAAATTATTAAAAGAGATCAGCGACATTATGGCTGAGAATAAAGATAAGCTGATCGAGATGGACGGAATCGTTGGTGATGGAGACTTAGGTCTTACAATGTCCGATGGATTCAAAGCAGCATACGATGCAGTATCTGACGGAGCAATCGCTGATGCAGGAAAACTGTTATTTGCAGCAGGAAAAGCAATGGCGAATAAAGTTCCTTCAACAATGGGATCTTTAATGGCAACTGGTTTAAAACAGGCTGGAAAAGATCTGAAAGGAAAAGAAACATTAGAAGATGCTGATGTAGTACAGATCTTTGCTTCTTACGAAGCGGGAGTTGCGAAATTAGGTGAAGCGAAGGTTGGAGATAAGACATTCCTTGATGGACTTCATCCAGCAGTAGAAAGCTTACAGGCTTCTTTAGCAGCAGGGGAATCTTTAGCAGATATGGCAGGGAAAGCCGCTGATGCAGCAGAAGAAGGATTCAAAGCTACTACAACAATGTTAGCAGTTCATGGACGTGCTGCAACAAGAGGAGAAGCATCCAGAAGTCTGGAAGATCCAGGAGCCAAAGTTGCATCGCTGATCATGCAGGCATTTGCAAAAAGTTTATAATTCTTAGCATGTGATTTATAAAGATAAAACAGTACATTGTAATAGAGATATTATAGTGTACTGTTTTTTTAGGAGGTATGTTATGTTAAATTTTCAATATTTTACACCGACCAAGGTTGTATTTGGCAAAGATGCGGAATTGAAAGTTGGTCCGTTGGTAAAGGAAGAAGGGTGTAAGAAAGTTCTGGTACATTATGGTGGACAAAGTGCTAAAAAGTCTGGACTGTTGGACAGAGTCTGCAAAGCATTAAAGGATTTTGACATTGATTATGTAACACTTGGAGGTGTAGTTCCAAATCCACATCTTTCAAAAGTATATGAAGGAATCGAATTATGCAAGAAAGAAGGAGTAGATTTCATTCTTGCAGTTGGAGGAGGAAGTGTTATCGATTCCTGTAAAGCGATTGCGTATGGACTTGGAAATCCAGAGGTTGATGTATGGGATCTGTTTACAGGAAAGGCAAGACCAAAAGCATGTTATCCACTAGGAAGCGTCTTAACGATCGCAGCAGCAGGAAGTGAAATGAGTAATTCCTGCGTTATCACCAATGAAGAAGGATGGTATAAGAAAGCACTGGATACAGATCTTGCCAGACCTAAATTTGCGATCATGAATCCAGAGATCACATATACCTTGCCAGACTATCAGACACAGTGCGGATGTGCAGATATCATGATGCATACAATGGAACGTTATTTTGTATTAGAAGATACAATGGAGATCACAGACAAGATCGCTCAGGACGTTATGAAAAATGTCATGAAATATGCAAAGATCTTAAAGAAAGGTCCTGAGAATTATGAAGCAAGAGCAGAGATCATGTGGTGTGGATCTCTGTCACATAATGGTTTGACAGGCTGCGGAACTTGCGGAGGTGACTGGGCAACGTATCTGATTGAACATGAGCTTGGTGGAATGTTTGATGTGGCTCATGGAGCAGGGCTTGCAGCTGTATGGGGAAGCTGGGCAAGATATGTTATGGACGAGAAACCAGAACGATTTGCACAGTTTGCAGTCGATGTTATGGGAGTAGAAGAAAGCGGTGATGTAAAATCAACAGCATTAAAAGGTATTGAAGCAGTCGAAGAGTTTTATAGAATGATCGAGATGCCAACAAATATGAAAGAACTTGGAATCAATCCAACCGACGAGCAGATAAAAGATATGGCAATGAAAGCAACGAATCATGACACACAGCAGTTAGGTGCATTTAAAAAATTGTCAGCAAAGGACTTAGTAGAAATTTATAAAACAGCAAAATAAATCCGATAAGAAGCCATGTATCTATAAAATAGAAAAAGGAATTCCTGAACACAAAATATTCGGGGATTCCTTTTCGTTTGTTTTAATAAGCAGCCATTTCTTCAACGGCCTGTTTTTCAATAATCGTCGTC
>ENA-ORTB01002294-ORTB01002294.1-human-gut-metagenome-genome-assembly--contig:-NODE-2294-length-18168-cov-3.360459_pt1 | contig 18168 bp, 16 predicted proteins | sample MGYA00241905_ERZ509174 | MGnify/ENA primary metagenome ERZ509174 (study PRJEB26280, sample SAMEA2338851) | human gut metagenome | biome: human gut; feature: human-associated habitat; material: faeces... | reverse complement strand
CCCTGTACAATTTATTCTTCAGCGAGATAAGCTTCATATTTGGCGATCACTTCTTTCATAGCCTGTGGTCCCGGAGCACCGATCGTATTACGCTTAGCAACACAGGTTTCCATGCTGATCGCATCATAAATATCTTCTTCGAATACCGGGCTGATCGCCTTATACTCTTCCAAAGACATCTGACCCAGTGAAATATTCTTGTCGATGCAGTACAAAACGAGCTGTCCGACAATGCCATGTGCATCGCGGAATGGAACACCATGATTTACCAAATAATCCGCTGCGTCAGTCGCATTTGTAAATCCACCCTCAGCGCTTGCACGCATACGGTCTTTGCGGAAGGTGATCGTGTCTAGCATACCGTTAAATAATACGATACATCCTTTTGTGGTATCAATGGCATCAAAGACAAATTCCTTATCTTCCTGCATATCTTTGTTGTAGGCCAAAGACAGTCCCTTCATCGTGGTCAACAGAGAGATAAGAGAACCGTATACACGACCTGTCTTACCGCGGACAAGCTCTGCAATGTCCGGGTTCTTCTTCTGTGGCATGATACTGCTTCCTGTACTGTAAGCGTCATCAATATCCACAAACTGATATTCGTTGGAATTCCAGATAATCACTTCCTCTGAGAATCTGCTCAGATGCATCATCACAGTTGACATCGCTGACAAAAGCTCGATCAGATAATCTCTGTCAGATACAGAATCCATACTGTTCAGTGTCGGTCCTGCAAAACCCAGAAGCTCTGCCGTGTACTCTCTGTCAAGCGGATAAGTTGTTCCGGCAAGTGCTCCGGCTCCCAACGGACAGTAATTCATTCTCTTATAAATGTCTTTCATTCTGGATCTGTCACGCTTGAACATCTCGAAATAAGCTCCCATATGATGTGCAAGAGTGATCGGCTGTGCTTTCTGAAGATGTGTAAATCCAGGCATGTAAGTTTCGACATTCTCTTTCATCAGTTTCAGAAGAACTTCCAGAATCTCTTTCAAGAGTCCATCAAGCTCAATAATCTCATCTCTTGTATAAAGTCTCATATCCAGTGCAACCTGGTCGTTTCTGCTTCTTCCTGTATGCAGCTTCTTTCCTGCATCCCCGATCCGGTCGATCAGGTTTGCCTCAACAAAGCTGTGAATATCTTCATATTTATCTGTAATCTCAAGTGTTCCGTTTTCCACATCCTCACGGATCCCGTTCAGTCCGTCAATGATCTGCTTCTTCTCATCCTCAGTCAGAATTCCCTGCTTTGCAAGCATTGTCACATGTGCAATACTTCCGCGGATATCCTGCTCATAGAATCTCTTGTCGAAAGAGATGGATGCGTTAAAATTATAAACCAGCTGATCTGTCTCTTTTGTAAAACGACCGCCCCATAACTGTGCCATCTGTCTTTCCCCTTTTCTATTATATCGTATTTGCCCATTAGTTTATCACACTAAAGTGTCAAATGTCTACTACAAACTTGCAAAATATACCTGATTTCGACGAATTCTGTAGATTTTTTCTTATTTTCTGCTATTTTAATCACTTCTTCCGTCATTTCACACACATTTTTCTGCCTGACGTGCTTTATAGGAGAACTCGCATCCACAATAATCCTGACGGTAAAGACCATAGATTCCAGACAATTCGATGGATCTCTTATATCCATTCTTCTTCTTGAAATCAGAAAGCAGATACTGTACACCATATTCTTCACCGACACGTTGTCCGATTTCATTCAACTTCTGCGCATTCTTCATCGGACTTATACTAAGTGTTGTTGTAAAATAGTCGAATCCTCCGGCTACTGCAATTTCTGCGGATTCCTTCAGACGAAGTTCATAGCATCCCATGCATCTGGAACCGCCCTCTTTCACTTCTTCCAGTCCTTTTGCCATCTCATAGAACCGGTCGCGGTCATATTTACCGGCTAAAAATGATACCGGATACCGGAAATGCATCTCTTCAATCAATTTCTGTTGTTCCAGGATGCGCTTTGTGTATTCACTTTCCGGATAAATATTTGGATTATAATAGAAGACAGTGATTTTAAAATACTGTGATAAATACTCTAATACATAACTACTGCACGGTGCGCAGCAACTATGTAGTAAAAGAGTTGGTACTTTTTCTTCCTTTTCCAGTCTTGTCAGAAGCTTCTCCAATTCTTTCTGATAGTTTATTTTCTGTAAGTTCATTTTCATCATTCTCCTGTATCTTTGTTCCAGATCAATCATTCCTTTTTTCTAAAACGCCTGACATGTTCATTGATTCACTCTCAGGATTATTTTTACATATCATAACATTAACTACTACTGAAATGGAGTCTTCAATGAATTCTCTTCTGGAACTTCATAACATATATTATTCTTATCACACATTGGACGCAGAAACAAGGGCTTTATCTGATCTTTCCTTTTCCGTGCAACCTGGAACCTTCACAGCAGTTGTCGGTCCTTCCGGATGTGGCAAATCTACACTTCTCTCCCTGATCTGTGGATTGATGAAGCCAGATGCAGGAGAAATCCTGTTAAATGGTATCCCTCTCAAGGAAAATTCCCCCCTGATTGGCTATATGCTCCAACACGATCATTTACTGGACTGGCGCAGTATTTACCGGAATGTCACCCTCGGTCCGGAAATCTGCGGCACACTGAATACTGCAACCAAAAAACGTGCGTATGAGCTTCTCGAACAATATGGTTTAAAACAATTTGCTTCTGCACGTCCCTCCCAGCTTTCCGGAGGAATGCGCCAGCGTGCCGCCCTGATTCGGACTCTGCTGCCTGATCCGCAACTCTTACTGCTTGATGAGCCCTTTTCCGCTCTGGATTATCAGACCAGGCTGACCGTCAGCGACGACATCGGTCAGATTATCCGACAGAGTGGAAAGACCGCACTTCTTGTTACTCATGATCTATCGGAAGCAATCAGCCTTTCCGACCGGGTCATTGTCCTCACCAACCGTCCTGCCAAAGTCCGTTGCGAAATTCCGATTTTCTTTAAATTAGAACAAGACACACCTTTAAATCGGCGGAATGCACCTGAATTCAAACACTACTTTAATCAAATCTGGAAGGAGCTAAACCATGACAACTGAGCATCTTCGTTTTCTCAAAAAAATCCGCAGACGCCGACGGATGGTCGTCTTTCTGCGGATTCTGATTCTTTTCTTATTCCTGTTACAATGGGAAATCTGTGCCGATACCGGAGTTGTTGATTCCTTTATCTTCAGCAGCCCTTCCCGTATCGTAACCTGTTTTCTGAAAATGACAGAGGATGGTTCTGTCTTTCACCATATTGGAATCACCTTGTATGAGACACTTGTCAGCTTTCTTCTGGTCACACTTACCAGCATTCTGATTGCAATCCTCCTCTGGTGTTTCCATGGACTCTCCGAAATTCTTGACCCTTACATGGTTGTCCTGAATAGCCTGCCAAAATCTGCCCTGGCGCCCTTACTTATTGTCTGGCTGGGTGCCAATACCACAACCATTGTTGTTGCCGGAATGTCCGTTGCAATTTTCGGAAGTATCCTGAACCTCTACACCAGTTTTTCTACGATCGACCAGGAAAAAATTCGTCTGATCTACACACTACATGGAAAACGCAGGCATGCGCTGACCAAAGTGGTTCTTCCTGGTTCCATTCCGGCAATCATCAGTAATATGAAAGTCAATATTGGACTTTGTCTTGTCGGAGTTATCATCGGTGAATTTCTAGCCGCAAGAAGCGGACTTGGATACCTGATCATCTATTCCAGCCAGGTATTTAAACTTGACTGGCTTCTGATGAGTATCTGCATTCTATGTATCATTGCAGTGCTGTTGTATGCGATAATCAACCTGATAGAAAAGTGGTATCTGAAAAAGACGGGGTGACAGTATTGATCTGTCATCCCTACTTATTTATTTTTTAGAAACATTCTCCCTGAAAATGCTATGTGCGCTCTCTCATAAAACTCGCACTCAATCGGGCAGATTGGGCGATACAATGGATCAGCTACTACGATCTGAGCGTTTTTCAGGGCGTTTTCCATCTCTTCTTCACCAGACACTTTTAAATCCTGACTTCCAATCAGTCCATCCGTTTCCTCTAATGGACAAAGAACCTTTGTTTTATAGTGATATTCTTTTTCAATTAAAGCTGCAAAAGATGTTGTTGTAACCGGCTCACCGATCAGAATAACTATTTGTGATTTCCAATCTTCTATAGCTGTATTCTTTTCCCATTCTTTTCGATCTTCCAATGCCGGCATAGGTATTTTCTTTTCCAAAGCTTCACTGATTCTCTCTGCATATTCTTTATAAGGTGTTCCAATCACATAAGGCGTTCCATATTTTTCTTTCAGCATCTTCGCTGCCCTAAGCCCGACAGAGGATATCACAAGATTCATCTCCGCTTTTCCTGCCTGTGCCAGATCTTCCAAAGAATCTCCCATGGCCCATGTGGAAATCGTCTTCCACCCATACTGCTCAAGATTCTTTTTTAGTTCTTCTACTTTTGAAATCGGGCCAAAATCGAGAGGTGTTGCTCCAAGCAGATTTACTGTACGTTCTGAACCATTTCTGTCTTCCATTTGCTCCGAAACAAATCTTCTCGCAATTTCCTCCAGTGCCTTTCCTGCACCATACACATAATCATGCATTCCATTCGTTGGCACTGCGAAGGCCGGAATCCCCGTCTCTGTCTCAAGCACTTTCGCCAAAGCCGGAAAATCTGTTCCATTCATAAATGGAATCGGTGAACTTACAAGAGCAATAAATTTCGGATGTAATTCACCTGCCGCCTCTTTGATATCAGATAAGAATTTTTCATCATTCCCCATCACTGCATCAATCTCTGTTAATCCGGAAATAAAGATCAGACTGTCCTGATTGTACCACCTGATTTCATCATGCGTGTTATAAGTGGAATTACAACCGGAAGGATCATGTATAACAACCATCCCACCTAATTCATATAGTGCAGAACAGACTCCCGATACATCTGAGGTATAAATCGGTATAATTCGATATGCCTGTCTCATATACAGCTTGTACACCCCCATCCTTTTTTTACAATAAGCGTTTTTGGATCTTTTTCTTCTAAAAATGCTTCTTCCATTAGTTCGGCAGTCCTGCGGATTCCGTCAAACCCCTGTAATCCTGCTCCCTGAACAAGATTTACAAAATATCGGCTTCCTGTAAACCATGCTGCCTTCTGGCCGATTGCCAGAATCTTATCCGTTGCATGCTCCTCATGTAGCAGACGCATTTTCGCATGGACTGTTGAACGAAGTTCCAACTCCGGTTTCTTCTCTTTCAGCCACGCAAAAGCTTCTTTTTCTTCTGGACTTATACTGTCCAGATACACCGTCTCTACGTTGAACCCATGTGTCAGTAACAGTTTCGCCAATCCAAGCGGACGCGGATGGAATGTATAGTCGATTGAAATCGGTGTGTTTCCGATCACTTGCCTTGTGTGTTCTAATGCCGCCTCACAGAGTGAAATTTTCTTTTCTATCCATGATAACAGTTCCTGATTGTCTTCAGGTTTTAAAGTATTCCACAAAATCTCTTCTTCCTTCTTGATTTCTTCATAATCAAAACTCAGTGGAAGATAAAGAAATGTTCTGTCCAGTCGTTTTGCCAAAAGTTCTATCCCATATTTTCCAGATGGATAACAACAGAGAAATGTTCCTGCATTTCCCAATTCTTTATACTCTTCCCATGTTCTGCAGCTCTGCAATTCCCTAACTGTATAACCTGCTTTTGGTAACAATTCTTTCAGATCACTACTTTGATCTAAAGCAAAGTCACTTCCCAAAATAGAAATCTGTTTTGTATCCATTTTATCAGGTTCTGAATCCAATGACTCATACATTGCTTTTCTGAGTTTCTGATCCGGTGTCGGTCCGTGTTTCTGCATGATTGGATCCATATAGCATCTCAGAAATGTGATTTCCGGGAATTGTTCTTCCAATTCTCTGTAAATTCTTTCCAGATCACATCCGATAAAATGATGAATACAGACTGTAAACAAAAGAATCGCCTTCGGCATTTTCTTTAATTTTCTTATAAGATCTGCCGTCCCTTCGATTGTCAGATCTTCCAGGTCTCCATTCAACAGATTCTGTTCTTCCACGATCACAAAGGAAAATCTGTCTTCTGCATGCATCTCTGCTGCAGTAAGCACAACGCCCCGCATACAGTTGTCCGCACAGACATAAATCTGATGTGCTTCCGGAATCAGCATTCCAGTATGAACGATATTCCAACAGCCATGTGCCGGTGAATTAAATTCCAGCCCTTGTGGGAACGGAATTGGATAGGATGCGTCTTTTATGCTGACAACCGCATCTTTCTCACTGATCGGCCAGGCTGATTCTCCAACTTTTCTAAGCATTTGACACCTCTTGTTTTTCTCTCACTTTCATCAGGATTGCTTTGGCAAGTATACGATACTCTTCTGCCATTTCACTTTCCGGAAATGCTTCAAGAACGGTCTTTTTCTGTTCTTCTGCCTGCTGAACAAGATCACTTCTTGTCAAAGTTCCTACGATACTTGTATGAAAATCTTCCGCCAGTTCTTCTACTTTCTTCTCCTCACGCAGGACATTTCTTCGATTCAGGATCAGCCCTCCCAGTGTGGCATATCCGCGATTCTTAAAGTTTTCTACCGCCATAGCAATATTCGCACCTGCATGAATCGCCATATTTTCTCCAGATGTAACAATAAAGATCTTGTCTGCATACCCATTTCGCATCGGCATAGAAAATCCACCACAGACAACGTCTCCGAGCACATCATAAAGCACTACATCCGGCTGGTATTTCTCATATGCACCTGTCTCTTCGAGTTTTTCCAGTGCAGTTATGATTCCGCGTCCTGCGCACCCAAGTCCCGGTGTTGGGCCGCCTGCTTCTACACAGACAATTCCTTTGTATCCAATTTTCACAATATCTTCCAGTTTCAGGTTCTGTTTCTTTTCCTGATACATCTGAAGTACGGTCGGAACCTCTTCCCCATGTCGGAGCAGAATCGTTGAATCTGCCTTTGGGTCACATCCAATCTGAAGAACCTTTAATCCCTGCTCAGCCAGTGCTGCTGCCACATTGGAGACTGTTGTTGATTTTCCGATTCCACCTTTTCCATATACTGCAATTTTAATCATTCTGTGCCTCCGCTTTTGTAATGATGTTTGAATAGGCAGTCTTCGCTGACACACCTTTGAGTCTTCCGATCTTTCCGGAAAGGCTGCTGATCATATCCTGCGGTGCATCAATTGCAATACTGATGATATTAATTCCCTTTTCCCTGTATGGAATCCCCATACGCCCGATAATATAATTTCCGGCTTCATGAAGAAGATCATTCAGTGTAACGATCGCTTCCGGATTTTCCACAATTATGGAGATTACTGCTACTCTTGTATCCATTTCGATTCCTTTCCGCATTTTGTTATATTGCTCTCTTCCGTTCCTCATGCTACAGCTCAATTCCGCTTGCGCTTCATTTCGCTGTATGGCGTTCGCCATATGGAGAAAGTTGTCTCTTCTTGCTTATGCAAGCTAGCTTGCAGCGCATGAAGAGACAACTTTCTCCGCATTTCGGAACTGGTTTAACAGATCCGTGGCAACAACTCTCCACCTGGCTGTGGGAGGAGGGACTGGGTTCCGATTTCTGTCATACGGATAACTTTGCCTGGGTTTTCTTCTGTAATCGTTCCGATGATCGCTGCATTTTGAGAGTATGGACACTGGTGAAGTGTCTCTACGATCTTTTCTGCCTGTTCTGCCGGAGCAATGATCACCATTGTTCCTTCGCAGGCAAGATAAAGTGGTTCAAGTCCAAGCATTCCACAGACTCCCTGCACCTCGGTAGCTACCGGGATTTTTGCTGCATCAATCTGTACTCCAACCTGGCTCTGTCCTGCAATCTCGTATAATACAGTTCCGACACCGCCTCGTGTCGCATCACGGATCACATGAAGTTCATGTGTCGTGTCCATAACAGCCTCCACCGTCTTCCAAAGTGGGGCGCAATCGCTCTTCACATCTGCCTCGATTCCGAAATCTTCTCTCGCAAGAAGGATCGTGCATCCATGTCGGCCGATATCTCCGGTTACGATAACTGCATCTCCTGGCTTCGCAAGTTCTCCGCCAACCTGTACGCCATCTTCAATTTGTCCCATTCCGGTTGTTGTGATAAAGACTCCGTCTACCTGTCCTTTTCCGGCGACCTTGGTGTCTCCTGATACGATGCGAACACCTGCTTCTTTCGCTGTTTTAGCCATTGCCTCCGCAATCTGCTCCAGTTTCTCCATTGGGAATCCTTCTTCAATCACAAATGCACAAGTCAGATATAATGGTTTTGCCCCCATACAGGCCAGGTCATTTACTGTTCCGCAGATAGACAGTTTTCCAATATTTCCTCCCGGGAAAAATGCCGGAGATACGATAAATCCATCTGTTGACACTGCCATTTTCCCAACCGGCGGATTTAATACGGCTGCATCATCTGCTGTCAGATCCGGATTTGCAAAATGTGCTGCAAATACTTTGTCGATCAGTTCTGAAGTCTGTTTTCCGCCTGCTCCGTGTGCCATTGTAACTGTCTGGCTTTCTATTTTTTCACTCATATTATTTCCTCTTTTTCCGTCACTGTTCACAGTAACCATTTCTATTTTCTTCTATACTCCGTACATGAAATAAGCGGAACACGCACCTTCATTTGAAACCATGCATGCTCCTACCGGATGCTGCGGTGTACAGACTTTTCCAAATACTTTGCAATCTGATGGCTTACATTTTCCCTGTAAAACATCTCCACAACGACAAGCCGGATTTGCTCTTCCTTCCATTTCCGGAATCTGATATTTCACTCTTGCATCAAACATTTCCCACTCTTTACGAAGCTTCATTCCGGAATCTGGAATCACTCCAAGACCACGCCATTCACTGTCGCAGGATTCCATCAGTTCATCTACAAGACGCTGTGCCTCTTTGCTTCCTTCTGCTGTTACTACTCTTGGATAGCAGTTTACAAAAAATGGTTTTCCTTCCTGGTAGCGTTTCAATGAAACAGCCAATGCTGTCAGCAGTTCTTTCGCAGTAAACCCTGCTACAACTCCACTGACTCCCTCCTTTGTCAGAGATTCACACAATGCCGTTCCGGTAATTGCATTTACATGTCCCGGATAAAGAAACACATCTGCACTTCCTTTTAATGCTTCATAAGCTCCCGGCATCGTCTTATTTGCCGTCAGGATAGAATAATTCTCTAGTTGTTCTTCTTTCGCTTTCTTTACTGATAAGCAAGAAGAAGGTGTTGTTGTCTCAAAACCAACGGACAGGAACACGACTTGTTCCTCCGGATGTAACCTCGCATATTTTTCTGCATCTGCCGGTGAATAAACAATCTGGATCTTTGCGCCCTTTTCTCTCGCTCCCGCAAGACTCATCTTTGTTCCCGGTACACGGACAAGATCGCCAAAAGTACAGACTGTCACACCTGCTTGAAGTGCAAGCCACACTGCCTCATCAATAAACCCAACCGGTGTCACACAGACCGGACATCCCGGTCCTGAGATCAGTTCCACCTGCTTTGGAAGTAATTTGCGGATTCCAAGGCGAAAGATCTCATGTGTATGTGTTCCGCACACTTCCATAATGCGAACCGGTGGTCCATCATACTGCTCGATGATTTCCCTCGCTGTTTTTCTTTGTTTCTCATTTCTTTCAGATGTTTGATTTTTTGTTATATCCTGCATCATCATTTATTCTTTTCACCTCACTGTTCACTGCTCTATAGCAGTTCTTCCATAAGCTGATCGGTCTCTTCGTCATCTTCTTCTGTGATCTTTGCAATTGCGACTCCGGCGTGCACCATCACGTAATCGCCCGGCTCCAGATCTTCTAATAACTCTGAAGACACTTCCCTTTTCGCACCACCTGCATCTACCACTGCAGTTCCGTCACTGATGCGAACCACTTTAGCTGATAATCCTACACACATTTTTCTTATTCCTTTCTTTTTTAACTCTATAAAATCGGAGCTTCCTCTACACACTCATGATTCATTCCATAAAATGCCTGACCCAGTGCAACCCCTCCATCATTCGGTGGAATCATCTGATGTGTCAGCACATGAAAACCATTTGCAATTAATCCGTCTTCCGTCAGACGAAGCAGTAATCCATTCTGAAATACTCCTCCACTAAACGCTGCTGTCTGACATCCGGTTTTCTCTTTAGCATGGATACATGCTGTGATAATCTGCTCTGCAAGTCCTTTATGAAATTCATAAGCTGCCTTTTCTATTAAGTCCTGATCAAATGTATCTTCTGCCACTGCATTTTCGCCAATATTGCTAACCACTTCGACTGCTGCCCTCACCAGTCGACTTGTCAGAAGAAGTTCTCTTCCGTCGTCTGCTGATTCAGTTAAACACTTCTGCCCGTCTAAGACATTTATTTTCTTCTCACCAGATCTTTTTTCATAAGCTTCTGCTGCGAATTCCAATGCCATGGAGGCTTCTCCTTCAAAAGAAGATTTCTTTCGAATTCCAAGTATCGCACTGATTCCATCAAATAATCTTCCTGCACTGGTTGACTCTACCGCATTGATCTTTCTCTCAAGCATCGCAAGCTGAACTTTCGCTTCTTTTTCCTCGCAAAGACCAAGTTTCTGAATGATCTGCATCGCCTCATCTTTTGATTCAGATATTTGCCAGATTAAAGAAACTGCGATACGCCATCCTTCTTTTGCTGATAGGTCGCCTCCAGCCTGTAAAAATGGTTCAATACTTCCAATTCTCCGGAATCCGTCAAGATCAGCCAGAAGTATTTCTCCACCCCATATGGTTCCGTCCGTTCCATAGCCGGTTCCGTCAAAAGATACTCCGATCACCTGTTCCATCCAGTCATTCTCTGCCATACAGGATAAGATGTGTGCATAATGATGCTGCACTTTCAAAACAGGAAGTCCCAGTTCTTCCGCAACCACCGTCGAATTATATTTGGGATGCATATCGCAGACGACAACGCTTGGTTCCACTTCTAACAATGTTTCCATCCGCTGTATTGTCTCTTTCAATGCATTTACCGTTCTTAAATCTTCTAAGTCCCCCACATAAGCCGAAGGATAAAATCTACTATCCACACCGATACAGAATGTATTTTTCAATTCTCCGCCGACAGCTAATACCTGTCCTTTCCATTTTCCTGACGTCTGGACCGGAAGTGGCGCATATCCCCTTGATCTGCGAATCATATATGGTCTGTTTTTATAGAAATCCATCACGGAATCATCTGCTCTCACACGAATTTTTCGATTGTGAGACAAGATGCAGTCACAAAATTCCGAAAGCTCTTCGAGTGCTTCCTCATCCGATCTGCAGATTGGCGCACCAGATACATTTCCACTGGTCATTACGAGAAAGTCCGGCATCTTGATTCCATCCGGATATTGAAATAGAAGTAACTGCACCGGCGCATATGGAAGCATCACTCCTACTTTTGGATTGCCCGGTGCGACAGATGAACACAGCTGCTTCGTTTCTATCTCATTCCTCACCAAAAGAAGAATCGGCTTCTGATGTCCAGTGAGAATTTCCTCCTGCTCCTTACTCAACTCACAGACACTTTGCACTACATCAGGATTTCTTGCCATCACTGCAAACGGTTTCGCTGGGCGGCGTTTTCTCTTTCTTAACAGTTCCACTGCTGCCTCATTTGATGCATCGCAGCAAAGATGAAATCCGCCGATTCCCTTCACTGCTACAACTCCACCCTCGGAAATCACTCTTCTTGCTTCCGTAATTGCATCAGAACCTTTCATGTCTATCGTTCTATCAGAAGTTTTAATCAAATAAACTTCCGGTCCGCACATATTACAACAAACCGGCTGCGCATCGTATCTTCTGCTTTCCGGATTGTAATATTCTGCCTCACATTCCGGACACATCGGAAATTCTTTCATACTCGTACGCTCTCTGTCATATGGAAGAGCATCCAGAATCGTAAGCCGCGGCCCACAACACGTACAATTAATAAACGGATGTAAGTATCTGCGATCCTTGGGATCATACAATTCTTCCTTACATTCCTCACAAATTGCAATATCCGGAGAAATAAAGATCTCTCCTTTTGTCTTCTCGCTTTCTATGATAGAAAAGTCCGGATATTTTTCCTTTGTATCCAGTATTTCTTCTGAAACCTTAAGAATCGCTGCACGTTTTGGCGGACAGGTACGAACTTTCTCAATAAACAGATTCACTGCCGTCTCGCTTCCCTGTGCGAAGATTTCAACATAAGGTCCACGATTACTGACACTTCCTCTGATCTTACAGGAATCTGCATGTCGACTGACGGTCGGACGGAATCCTACGCCCTGTACAATTCCATAGACACGGATTTTCTTCGTTATCTCCTTCTCCATAGACTTTTTCCTCCCGTTATGACTCCTGCAGTTTTCCTGAGACTGCAAAATGCCGTATATTAACAAATGTTCCTTTGAATCCCGGTACCAGGCCTCTCATATTTTCATCTGCAAAGACAATGTCATAGTTCCCATTTTGAACAAGCTTACAATAATCCATCTCTTCTTTCAGTGAAAGATCTCCTTCTTCTGAAAGCTCGGATTTCATCATAAACCAGCTTGCCACCGTAACTTCTGTATTCTGTTCATCACTTCTTGTACGAATTTCCTGTCTGATGGCATTTGCAATCACCTGCTGATGAATGATCAGTATCTTTTTCCCAGCATAATCAAGTTCAGGTATCAATTCATCTACGAATGGATATCCCACTTCATACGGTGTGCCAAATTCTTTTTCCAGATATTTTGCTGTCTCGAGTGCCGCCGGTGCTACAACCAGATTCTTACCTGCAGAGCCTGCTGTCTTTACTTTATCAATACCTGCTCTCATTCCATAGCAAATATAATGCGTATTCTCATTTTCTGATTTCCGGAACTTCTCTTCTATATTCAGGTCACTGACATCATGTGGCGTCAGACCGAGAACTCCGATTTTCATCTTTTTAGAAGAATCGTCTTCTTCTGAAGCTTCCTTCTGTGATGCTACATCTTTTCCTGCAAATGTCTTGAATAAAGTCAGCCATGCCTTCTCTTCTCCCACATCATACAGTTCCATTCCGTTCGTATCTACAGTCAGAATCGGAAGATTTGTCTTCTTCTCGCACATTCTCTGTAATGCTCTATAATCCGTTGCGATCACAGCCGGAACCGGAGTACCGATCACCGCTGCAAAATTTGCATCAATCTTCTCTGCTGCATCCGTAAGTTTCGCAACAAGCCTGTCATCTCTTCCAAGGATTGCATCCATGTCACGCAAGCCCGCACTGAAAATCGCACTACGTTCCCCGAACCAGCGCGGTTCATCGAATCCGCATACATTTCCTGTACAGCCTCCCGCATCACAAATAGCAAGAATTCCTCCCAGTTCATAGAAAACGGACGCTGCACCTGACTGATCCGGTGCAAATGGAGTCAGTCCTTTCCAAAGGCCACGTACATAAACATCTTCTTTTTTGTCCACTTCCTCTTTGAACAGTGATTCTTGACTCTGCTCTGCAATTGCTTCTTGTGATTTAGAACCGATCACTTCCACCTGTTTCTGCAAAACATTACCTTCTGCCTGTTCTGTCACAGCCAGTTCAAGCGCCTCAAACAGTCTTCTCACGCCTGCATATCCGAAAGGCTGTCTCTCCTCATTCCAATGGATTCCTTTTGTGTTCGGATGATAATAACAGGCATCCTTTCCGATTGTCAGTGTCACGCCACTTTCCGCTGAATCGTAATAGAGCATCGTCGGTTCCATATTGGAAAAAATCTTTGTCTGCGGACTTAACTTTTTCAACTGTCTGATATAAATAAAGTTCTCCCCAGTAATCGTTCCGTAGATTTCTGCTACTTTAAATCCATATTTCACCAATGCTAATGATAATTCAAACGGATCCGCATTTGCACATTCCCCAACAGCAAATACCGGCTCCGGACAGACTTTACGAAAACTTTCAATTGCTTCCTGTGCCTGTTTTTTCTGTTCCTCTACATGAAATTCTATTCCAAGTGCTGCGCCAAATGCCTGATACTGGCTTCCAATTTTATCAATCTGATAAAGTCTGCGCAGTTCGATAAATGGAATCTTTAATCTATCATGAAAATCCTCTGCTGCAAATCGTGCCTCCGGGTGAAGAACAAGATTAAAATTCGCCTCAGACATTTTCTTATATTCTTCAAAATCTTCACATCTCGAAATCTCATGAATCGTTTTCACACCTGCCTCTTGAAGCAGTGTATATAATTCACAGTCATCTACGAGTGGTGAAAAGTATCCGAGCAGATTTACTACATTTCCTTTTTTATGTCCTGGTTCAAGAAGTGAATACAGAGACTGTCTCACATGAACCATTGGTGGCTTTCGTCCCTCTCGTGTCAATGCATACATATAACATGGACGCACCGGAAGTCCGGCTTTTTCTTCCGCTTTTCTACAGACACGTTCCATATCTGTTCCAAGAAGGGCATCCACACATGTAATACAGATCATCACAACGGATGGTTTCTTCTCAAGACTTTCACAGATTGATGCAACTGCTTTCGGGATCTTCTTTAGATGACGCCCTGTTACAATATCAGTCTCATCCATGCAAAGGTAAAAGAAACGGTTATTATATTCTTTCATTGAACTGATCATGGACGTATTTCTTCCACAGCACCCCGGTGCCACGATCAGCATGATCGATCCCGGCACTGCAAGTCCTGCTCTTTTCACTCCGAACCCTTCTGCCCCCGGAGAGTTAAAGGCAAGCGTAGCCGGCGAACTATAGATTAAATGTTCCCCTGACTGAAACTGTTTCGGAAGATTATCCTTTCCTCTTTGTTCCAGTTCTTCCGCTGTACAAAAATATGCTTTCTTCATATATTTTCCCTCGACTTATATTTTATCTCACACGTTCTGTTTCATCCTCTAACAGCTTTTCTGCCAGTTCAAAGAATCTCTTACTGATCTCAGAATCTGCGTCGCCTTCGATCACAGTCTTTCCCTGATCTTCCCAGCGTATAATCTCATCACTTCTTGGAATCTCACCAACAATAGGAATCTTTTTTTCTTCTGCAAATGCCTGTACCTTCTCCGTTTCATTTTCCACATTTCTATGATTCAGGATCAATCCAAAAATTCTTGCATAACTGCGATCTTCAAAGTTACGTACTGCGCTGGAAATATTGTTAGCCGCATACAATGCCATCTTTTCTCCGGATGTAACAATCACAACCTTCTCTGCATATCCTTCCCGGATCGGTGCTGCGAATCCGCCACAGACAACATCCCCAAGCACATCATACAGAACAACATCCGGTTTGTATGTCTCAAACAACCGCAAGTCTTCTAATAACTGAAATGTCGCTATGATCCCGCGTCCTGCACATCCAAGTCCCGGTGTCGGTCCACCTGTCTCGATACAGAGCACACCACCGAATCCTTCCTTTGCGATCTGATCTAATTCTTCCGGCTCCTCATCCTCTTCTCTCATATAATTCATTACCGGACGCAATGGCTCGCCGCCTAACAGATTGATCGTTGAATCTGCTTTCGGATCACATCCGATCTGAATTACGCGCTTCCCCATAGCGGCAAATGCTGCTGCCAGATTCGATGTAATCGTGGACTTTCCAATCCCACCTTTTCCGTAAATTGCTACCTTTAACATATTGCTGATCCTCCCATTTTATTTCCCTGGTAAAGAGAAAGACCCTTCTTCCCCAACGGAAAAAGAGTCTGTTAAAATCACAAAATATTTTTTTGTCTAAACGCTTCTTTACAACTATTCCCGCTCGGTATCTCTTACTTCCTTGCCGTCAGAGTCTATATTCTATTCAAAATCCATGTCTTTATTGCTATGAGATATCTCTCTGTTGCATTCAGATTGAAACGTATTCTTTCCGTTTGGAACAGTTGTAAATCTCTTGCAAAACCATTAGTTAAATTATAACTTATCACTAATAGAATGGCAATGAATTTCTGGTTATTATAGCGTTTTTTATTTCACAATATTGTTATTGTTTTATCCAACAAATTTACTCCAATATCCCTGCACAAAGATAAATAATACGATCAATGGCAGAATATAGGATACATAGAATCTTGCCCAACCCGGGAACTTGATTCCACTTCCTGCATTCGCTTCTTTCTGGAACTTATCCCAGCCCCAACCATAGCGGCTTGTACAGAACAGAAGGTAGATCAGGCTTCCGATCGGAAGCAGGTTATTACTTACAATAAAGTCCTCAAGGTCCTGAATACTGCTTCCTGCTCCCAGAGGCATGAAGCCGCTCCATATGTTGAATCCAAAAATACATGGAAGGGAAAGTACAATAATCGCGATCAGATTTCCCACAACCGCCTTTGTTCTTGAACAATTCGTTAAATCCATCACAAATGCGATCAGATTTTCAAACACGGCAATGATCGTAGAGCATGCTGCGAAAAACATACAAAGGAAGAAAATTGTTCCCCAGATTCTCCCTGCACTCATTGCATTGAAAATGTTCGGAAGTGTGATAAAGATCAGACTCGGACCGCTGTCCGGCTGGACATTAAATGCAAAGCAGGCCGGAAAAATAATAAATCCAGCGATCAATGCAACTAATGTATCCAGAACTGTTACACAGACTGCTTCTCCTGTCAGAGTTCTTTCTTTTCCGATATAACTTCCAAAGATCGCAATCGCACCGATTCCAAGACTTAATGTAAAGAATGCCTGTCCCATCGCTGCGAAAATAACTTCTTTCAATCCTGCTTCTGCTGCTTTCTTAAAATCAGGAAGAAGATAGAACTCCAGTCCTTTCTCTGCTCCCGGCAATGTCACGGAACGCACTGCAAGAATGATCATCAACACGAAAAGGAGGATCATCATTTTCTTTGTGATCTGCTCCACACCTTTCTGAAGTCCCATACAGACGATTCCAAAGCACAGCACAACAACAAGGATCATACAGATTGTCATTGTAACAGGCTGTCCAAGAAGTGATGTAAATACTCCGGTCACACCATCCGCATCAAGTCCTTTAAACTCTCCGATTGCCATCTTTCCTGTATATAGAAGAAGCCATCCGCCGATTGTTGTGTAGAACATCATTAAAAGATAGTTTCCTCCGATTCCAAACCATTTATACCAGTGCCACTTTGTTCCCAGTGGTTCCAGACGGTCAAAGGATAGTGCAATACTTGCCTGACTTCCACGACCCACTGCGAATTCCATTACCATGATTGGCAATCCCAACAGAACAAGAAACAGCAGATAGATCAGAACAAATGCTGCTCCTCCATACTTTCCTGTAATATACGGAAAACGCCAAACATTTCCCAAGCCAATGGCACATCCCGCTGAGATCAGGATAAATCCCAGACGTGAGCCAAATTTCTCTCGTTTCATTTCTTAGTTGTCCTCTCTTCCTTCTTTAGTGTCATAAAATGCTGTAACTGAACTTACAACCATTCGATAAGCCATCTCTGCTGCATATTCCGGTGTTTCCTTTTCGCCTGTTTCCAACCATGTTTTCACAAAACCGAGACAACCGTTCAGGCAATAAGAATAAAAATATTTCATTTCACCTGTTTTCTCCGGTACAAGAGCTGCAAGTGACTCCCGGCTCTTTTCCTCTAAAAGCTGCTCTAACTTATGTACAAAACCAATATCCCCATGTGGTCCTACAAGCGCACTTGCAATCTGACGATTTTCATCAAGCACATGAAATAAATCCTGAATAAAATAGTAAACGGTATCTTTTCCCGGATCAATTGGATGTTCACGGATTGCGCGCTGCATCTCTTCCATCATTTCATTTTCAACTTCTGCAAGCAGCCCCGGTATATCAGAATAATGCAGATAAAAGGTAGAACGATTGATATCCACCGCATCTACCAATTCTTTTACCGTAATCTCTCTGATACTCTTCTCCCTCATCAATTGAGCGAGGCCTGTTTTAAGCTGACTTTTTGTCTTTCTGACTCTGCGATCTGTCTTCTTCTGCATCTTCTCTTCCCCCCTTTATAACTTACAGTACTACTGACCAATAACTCTCTACTCTGTTTCTATGACTTAAATGAATGATTTTGTTACTGTTCACTCCCGTGTCAATCACTTCGCTGATTGACACGGAGGATGCATGT
>ENA-ORTB01002278-ORTB01002278.1-human-gut-metagenome-genome-assembly--contig:-NODE-2278-length-18249-cov-5.012861_pt1 | contig 18249 bp, 14 predicted proteins | sample MGYA00241905_ERZ509174 | MGnify/ENA primary metagenome ERZ509174 (study PRJEB26280, sample SAMEA2338851) | human gut metagenome | biome: human gut; feature: human-associated habitat; material: faeces... | reverse complement strand
CGCCGCGCACGCGCGCGCCGGCTTGATATCACGCTCGACAATCTGCGCGCCCGATACGGCAAGACCTGCGTCCTGCGAGGCCGCGCCTGCTTTGACCCGGCGCTCGGCCTTGTCCAGCGCGAGGAGCACGCATTTTTGCGCAAATAAAAAGGCACGCACCGTTTTGCAAAACGGTGCGTGCTGCTGTTTCATCAGAAGCCGAGCTTCATGCCGCCGGCAATCTTGTTGACCGTGGCGTCAGAGGCCGCTTCGTACTGGCGCAGCGCCTCGTTGACGGCTGCCAGCACCAGATCCTCGAGCATCTCGACATCATCGGGATCGACCGCTTCGGGCTTGATCTCAATCTTGGTGACCTCACGGTTGCCGTTGACAACGGCCGTGACCATGCCGCCACCGGCCTTCGCCGTGAACTCTTTTTCCTCCAGCTCTTTCTGCATCCGCAGGAAGTCCTGCTGCATCTTCTGCGCCTGCTTCATCATGTTGGCCTGATTCATGCCGCCATAACCGCCGCGAAAACCGCCTCTTGCCATGTTTGTATCCTCCTGTGAATCAAAATTTTTTTATCGGATCGTTACGTTCGGGAAGCGTGTCAGCTCCTCGATCTGCCGCTGCTTGATCTGGGTCGCCGTGTCCATCGGCTGCATGACCACGCGGACATTTTGCCCGGTCAGTGTCTGCACGGCCAGACGGAATTTCTCCGCGATCTCGGGCTTGTTGAACATCGGATAAGCCGGAGCTTTGTTCAGGTGCAGGGTCAGCGTGCCGTCGGCCAGCTCACCGGCCGCCTGCAGCGGGTCAAGCAGAAAATGATAGATGCCGACCGGCAGCTCGCGCTCCATGTATGCGCACAGCGCCTGCCAGTCAAACGTGCCCGCTTCAGCGGGCACAGCCTCCGGCGCGGGTGCGGACACCGGCTCCGGGATCGGCTCGGGTTCGGGCTCCGGAACGGGAGCGGGAACGGTCTCCGGCGGCTCCCAAGGGGGAACGTCGTCGTGTACCGGTTTCGGTTCAGGCTTCGCCTTCGGCGCGGGCGCAGATGCGCGCGGCGCGGGGATCGCCCCGCTGTATACGGTCTGTTCGAGCTTGTCCATGCGTGCGCACAGCGTCGGCACATCGTCGCACAGCTCCGGCCGGCAGAGCCGGATCAGGCACAACTCCGCCGCGATGCGCGGGTTCGGCTGCGATGCCATCGCGCCGAGCGTCTGCTGGATGCTCTGAAGGTTTGCCAGCAGCTGCGCGGACGAAAACGCACCGGAGAGCTCATCAAGCGTGACCGGGTCATATGCGCCGGAGAGCAGCTCCCGGCCGCCGCGCGGCGCAACGGCCTGCATGAGCAGGTCGCGCTGGAGCATGCTCAGCTCGTCGAGCAGGGCAGAGGGGTCTTTCCCATCCTGCCAGAGCTCACGGAACTGTTCGAGCGCGCCTGCGGTGTCGCCGGCGGCAACGCTTCGCAAAAGCTGCGCCGTGCGCAGGTTTCCGGCAAGACCGATGGCGGAGATGACCGCGTCGGTCGAGATACATTCGTTTCCGCAGCACTGGTCGAGCAGTGTGAGCGCGTCGCGCATACCGCCGTCCGCCATGCGGGCGAGCAGCGCGGCCGCATCCGGCTGCAGATTCAGGTGCTCCTGCTGCGCGACGAAGTTCAGGCGCGCGGTGATCGTGTCGACCGGGATGCGCTTGAAGCTGTGCCGCTGGCAGCGGGACAGGATCGTCGCCGGGACTTTGTGCAGCTCCGTTGTTGCGAGGATGAACATGAGGTGCTCCGGCGGCTCTTCAAGGATCTTCAGCAGAGCATTGAACGCCGAGTTGCTGAGCATGTGCACCTCGTCGACGATATACACGCGCTTGCGCACGCTGGCGGGGGAAAACACCGCCTCATCGCGCAGGGCGCGCACGTTGTCGACGCCGTTGTTGGACGCGGCGTCCAGCTCGACCACGTCGAGGACCGACCCGTCGTCGATGCCGCGGCAGGCGGCGCATTGGTTGCACGGATTGCCGTTGACCGGATGCTCGCAGTTGACCGCCTTGGCCAGGATCTTGGCGCAGGTGGTTTTGCCGGTCCCGCGCGTGCCGATGAACAGATAGGCGTGGGACAGCCGACCGGTCTCGACCTGCTTTTTGAGCGTCTCGGTAATATGTTCCTGACCGACAACGTCGTCAAACGTCTTCGGCCGGTATTTGCGATAGAGCGCCTGATACATCATTTGCGCGCGTCACCTCCGGGAACGGAAAACATAAAAAACGTGACCATTGACAAGACTGCACACCCACCTTTGAATAGACGACATGCCCGTTACCACAGCAGCCAGCTCGGGCTCGGCGCCCCCACGGCACACGGAGTGACCTGCTTAATGCTGCTCGGTTCCCCGCCTGACATGGTTCACAAGGCTCCGTTGCGCGGGACCGAACCTTCAACGCCGCTTACTGCGGGCAGACGACACATCAACCTATCCGGGGGCGGGAATTCATCCCTGCTATAGCGGATTGCAGGTACAGGACACCGCTGGCTCCCCGACTAGTGCAGCCTTGTCAATGGCCACGTGCAAGTATTCTACTACAAAAGCGGCGATTGCGCAAGAGCGGGAAGCAATTTTCTTTTTCGGGACTTTTTCGCACAAAAATGCGCCGGAAGAAAAAAAGGTCTTTACAAATGTGAAAAATGTGCTATAATAAACAAGCCTTGTGGGGGCGTAGCTCAGCTGGGAGAGCGTTCGGTTCGCATCCGAGAGGTCAAGGGTTCGAATCCCTCCGTCTCCACCAAACAGGTATTGGACGAACACCTATTTCTTCAGCGGCGGTTTCGCCGTGAAGTGTTCGCTCTGATCCACAACAGAAAAGCGCCGTCTTGGAAGTGATTCCGAGACGGCGCTTTTCTGCTATCCGCACATTCGATTTCCGCTAATTCTCCTGCTACAATGGTTGCAGAAAGGAACAGGAGGTTATACGAATGGAGAGATTTGTTACAGATGAACGCACGGGGCTGAAGTATGAGCTGGTTGGAGACTATTATCTGATTGCCGGGGATGATGAGCCGGAGGAAGATCGGCCAATCGGGATATGGGGGCAGCGGCATCTCCGCTATCTCAGGGAGCACCACCGTGTGCGATATGCCACTCTGCTAACAAGTGGCGAATTGAATGCCTATCTTGCGGATATTGACCGGCAGGCAGAGGAGCTTTTTCTTCGGCTGGTAATGCAAATGGCAGATGCTGAGGGCATTACGGAAGCGCTGAAAGCCAGCGACCAAATGGAATGGGTCGGGCGGATGAATAATGTCCGCAGCCGAGCATTTGAAATAGTTGAGGCAGATATTATCTATACATAAGGCATAAGCACAGAGCCGGTAAGAGTATTCTTGCCGGCTCTGTGCTACAATGCAAATGAGTTTACATGCGCTCATCCAAAATTTGTTCTACGAACTCAATTACATACTTTCGTTTAAGCAAATCATGGTATTTCTGATTTTTGTAGCTGCGCAAACACGAATAGCAGGAAGAATCTCCAACCTCTCCTCCGCAAACGCAGCCTTTCATCATTTTTAAAGTGTGAGTCAGAATGCTATGAAGCGCATTTTCATTATCAAGTCTCTTGGCGTGACCTGCGCCACCAGGTGTGTTGTCAAAAACGACAATCGAATAATTGGGTCGTCCATCAACGGGTTCATACTGCAAGCAACCGGAAATGTCATTTTCTTCGATATTCAAATAAGAGCAAGCACCTCGAAGAAACCCATACAGAATGGAAAGCCCATGCTCCCAATCTTCGATAACATAATTGTCAAATCTAATTCTAACAACATCTGTGAGAAAACGATACCCAAGTGAAAAAAGCCGTAGGTGCTCATTTGAACACGGGTAACCACTGCTTATTTTGTGCTTCTTTTTCTTTATGCCGGTAAATTGATTTTCATCTACCTCAGAATATCCACAGTTCTCACATACATAAAAGGGGCTTCTATTCAAGACAGCCATTTCATCATTTTGGCTTGATCTGACACTTACGATGGCGTTACCAATGCTATAAGTGTTTTCTTGAACACTATTGTTGAATCCAACATAAGAGATTTCGCCTCTGTATGTACGCTCCGGTTTTTTGAGCCCCGGTTTTCGAATCATATTTCCATCTGCAATAAAACCCTGAGCTGGTATCAAAAATACTTTCGGAGATGATGTGAATTTCTTATGACATTGGCAGCATTCCGTTATACCATCCTTTCCCGGTTCATCTTCGGCAAATGGCTTGATATTCAAAGTGCGGCACTCATCACACTGAATATAGCTGTACATTTTCCATCCGATTTTTGGTATCTTTTTGATGTAACGGCTTGTTATCAGGTTGTTATTTGCAACTATTTGGGAACCAGGAGCATACTCCGAAATAGCCATAGACAGGTCGCGCTGAAGCTGAAGTCCGTAGCCTCTTCCTTTTTTTGCATCGGTAACCGTCATCTCGACCGTATCGACGGGAAAACCGTATTTAGGAAGTACATTTTTTCGCGAAAGGAACGAAAGGATATCCTCCCTTTCATATGCGGCAATTCGCTGAATAATACCGTCCACATAGGTCCCTTTTTCTATGCGTTGCTTCTTTACAGCTTCCAACAAGTCAATTTCATATTGATACATTTGAATTGCCTCAGTTAAAACGCCTTTTTCTCCTATAAGGGATGCTACCCAGCCAAAATGGGCAACATCAAATTTTTCTGTCAGCACCGCAGGCAAAAATGTGGTCAAATAGTCACGAAGGCTACTCGGTTCAGAATATAAATAGTTTTTAAGGCACTCAAAACCGTCTTCTCCCATTTCGTTCTTGCGTAAGAATTGGCCAATCGTCTTGAACAATTCCGGATGAATTTTCCAAAAGAAACTCATAGCAGATGCGTATAGGTGCCGAATTGCGATCTTATCATTTTCAACAACATAATTTGGAGGAGCTATTTTGCCCTTGATCATCTTGGCAGGATCATGAAAATAGGAGAAATCGTGATTGCTTTTGTTGCAAAATGTCAGGGCGAACGCCGCTGACTGCTTGCTTCGGCCTGCTCGTCCGGCTCTTTGGGCGTAATTAGAAGGCATCGGCGGCACATTACGCATAAAGACTGTTTCCAAGCTACCCACATCAACGCCCATTTCAAAGGTGGTAGAGCAACTCAAAATATCGATTTCCTTCTGCTTGAATTTCTTCTGAAACTCGTATGCCATATCCCGGTCAAGTTGGGCAGTGTGTTCCACAATACGAAGATCTCGGATTTCCATATCGTTGAACAAGCGGTAGTAATGGTTCTCCTTAAACTCAATTGACGGATCAATTGGTATCAGCTCACCATCGCATTGGTACGTTGGACAAACATCTTCAATATTGTGGCAGGTTAATCGCCTGCATTTTTTGCATATAAACCAAGGCTTGGAATTTGTGATTCTGATTTTTGAGGTGTCCACCTTATATGATGTTCCGCTGTCACGAACCACTATGCCTCTGAGTACAAAAACCTTGTCCCACAACAGCTTCAGGAAGTCCGTTGCATCATCTAAAGAAAGCTCAATACCCTTCTTTTTTGTGATCTTTTGCAGATAATCGACCCGTTTATTAGATAGTCCTGCTTTAGATGGAATAAAGGCCTTCTTCCGTTTTCCGGATTCTGAAACAGTATAAGAATACTCCGCTCCGCCATGAGTAAAATCTTCCAAATCGCTTTCGTTTAACGGAGCATCATATTTTAGAGCTGCATCCGTCATCATTGACGCGGCAAAAATGCTGCAGAGCGAACGGAATTCGTTTTCGTTGATGTGATATTTTTTATAGCTTCCCGAAACATCGGTCTCAATTCCGATAAGGCCAAAATGCGATAAAGAAGTATTTCCATTGCTGTCCACCAGTTCAGCGAGAATCGCTTTCCACGCCTCTTTTTGAATGCCAAAATCAGAATCAGCATCAAACGAGGTTCTTCCTTTGATATCGTTTTTTTCAAAAACTGTCTTCAGCAGGTCGACAAAAGACGGAACCATCAGACCGCCTGATGCCTCCCTCTTTTTGAGTGCTTCTACAATAAGCCTTTTATAGAGAATGTCATTATACGATATGTTCAGATAGCTTGCGTAAAAGGCGGCAGCCTGACGACTATCGGAGAACGCGATAAACTGCTTCGCTGTTTTCTCCTTGATTATTTCAGAAGAGCCGAAATCGTCACCAAACTCATCATCGGCATCATGCTTCTGAACTGTCACTTTATAGGAGGGTAATTCCTGAAACAACGCCGTGCCAATAACACTTGTCGTTGCTTCCTGACCACTAAAAAACATTCTAAGGACTCCGGCAGTATTTACATTTTCGCAATGCAGGCACTTTGTCAATGTATGTCTTTCTGTCGTGAATTTTACACGGTATACCTTTACATAGGATGTTGTGATATGCTCACAGTGCGTCTTTGCACCATCCTTGTGAATTGATCCGCAGTATGGGCAAATACGATAGGCTTCGGCCTCAATTCCTTCGTCCTCCAATATGTGATCGTTGTCCGTGTCATTAATACTATCCGCAAGAAGGAATAATTCTTTTGTCGATATGTCATCAGACATATTGTATTGCTCCAACTTGCCATTTTCTATTTTTCCAACAAGATAAACAGCAGAGCAGAACGAACAAGTAGCTGCTTCAAACACCTTAAAGCTTGTGTTCGTAGTTATATCATATCTATTTGTGCTTCGATGAAGCATGACATGACTGTCGGGTGGAAGCGTCACAAACACGCTCTCGGTGGCACGCAAAAACATATGGTATCTGGCATCAAACAGTTTTCCACCATTTTTCTCTGCCATTGATGCCACGGAAACAAAGTCCGACAATTGTTTCTGTGTCCAGTTCATGCTGTCCGCTATCTGTTTTACTGTTTCCGGAGAGGAAAGCAACGAGCGTATTCTCCAATAATTTTGGTCATGCACGATTAAATCGTACAGCTCGCTTTCAAGTACCCCTTCTTTGGCTTTGCCGATGATTTCCAAGATTTCTGAATCGGGACAATTCATATCAATTGCATAGGCAATCTTTTCGTAAAACTGAATCGGCAAGGCGGATATATCATGCCTTGTTGATGGGATGATTCGATCAGCCCTTACGATGTCACTGCTGTCAAACGGTGCGCTGCAGAGCTTTTCTGCAAATTCTGCAACCTGCTTATTATCCTCTTTTCCGCCCAAGGTTGCACTGGTTAGAATGTAAGTGATTTTTTGATTGCCAAGCTTCGCTTTTAGCCTTCTGAAAAGCATGGACACTTCAATTCCCGTTGATCCGCTATATACATGGGCTTCGTCAAAAACAATAAATTTCCAGTGCGTTGCGAATTCTCCGTCAAAAAATACACTGTCTCTTGGACGCACCATTAGATATTCAAGCATCGCATAGTTTGTGATGAGAATGTGTGGAGGACTCGCTATCATTTGATCTCTTGAGATAAGCTCATTCTCACACGGCAGGTTCCCGTTATTTAGTGATTTGTAATCTTCAATTGCATCGGCATCTTTTTGTTTTGTTTGGCCGGTATAAACACCAAATTTGATCTCCGGATAATTAGACAATAAAGAGCGCAGTCTTTCCGTCTGATCGTTAGCAAGGGCATTCATCGGATAAATAAGTAATGCTCGAACACCCGGGCAAAGCGTTCCTGCCTCGGCCTCCGTTGCAAGCTCCCGCAGTATGGGGATGAGAAAGCTTTCCGTTTTACCAGAACCGGTACCTGTTGAAACGACAAGATTTCTGTTCTCAGTTGCGACCTTTCTTATGGCCTTCTCCTGGTGTAGGTACAGCGGTCTGGTCATGTTCATGTTGATTTTGGAAAAACTTTTAGGGAGAATCCCTTCTTCTATTAGCTCTGCAATACACTTGCCTTTTTTGAAAGCATCTGTAACATCAAGGTATGGCCCTTTTGCAAATGCATCCTGATTTTCAAGCAGGGCTTCGTATTCCTTCTTATAGGGTTCTCCCATTTTGAATGTTGTTTTTAAATATCGATAGTATTTTTCCTTAATATGCTTAGATGCAGTAACAGGCGAAAAAGCCACGACCATACCCCTTTCTCTATTTAATCCGGAAATTGTAATAGTAGCTATCTTCGTAGAGCACCAAATATCTGTTTTTAGCTTCCGATAAGCTGGTGCTTTCGTCTTCAGACAGCACCAGGATGCCCTCTATTTTGTCGTACATAAATTCAATGTACCCATCTTCTTCATCACTCCAAAAATATAGTGCGCCCACTTTCATATTGTTGGGATTTTCAAAAGTGACTTTGATTTGGAGTGGTGTCAATGTATCGCACGAGAGAACACCTGTAAAGCTATCTATCTCATTGGGGATTGCCTGAATATTTGAAACTGTCACATTTCCGCGGAGGACATATTCCGGCGAAGAAAAAATGGATCCTTTTTGCCTACGCTCAGTAACGCTTACAATCTGAATTGTTTTACCGCTCAAATCTTTCGTGTTCTTATAATTACATTCTTTAGTGTCAAATAACCTATAATCGGGTGCACCAAAATCATCTTCCTCGTCCGCTTCAAAGTATTCAATTCGGTATTTGCCGCTGGTGAATGGAATGCTGAGTTTAAAACCATTCGATTTCACTTCGACTTTTTCAGCAATCAGGATACCATCTAAATAAACATCGGCTACACAATCGGAAAAACCAATAATACTGCTCCTGAACCACAACTTTCGGCTGGGACGATCTTCAACAATTTGGCATTCCGAGTTTGCCAAGAAACAGTGTGTGATAACCCGCAAAAACATGAACGATATCGATTCGAAGTGCAGGCTCAAGGGTCTGATAATATCCTCAAATCCAAACCACGATAACATCTTTCGTGTGTCGCAGACAAAAAGATGCTTTTCCTTGTTTTTTTCAACTTTTATGCTGTACTCCGCATCTTCGTTATCATCCGTCATCAGGGGAGGCATATCCAAGCAAACGGTATCATCCGGGAACTTCAGATAAATCATCTTGGGAAATTCCGCATGCCATATTTCTTCTGGCCTTTCCGTATGCCAAGCCCCATCGTCAAATTTCCACTTAAAAGCCGGAAGATACACACGCAGCGCCAAATTCTCGTTAGCAGTCTGATAAGTGAAAGGCAAGTAATCAATATCGGGGTCAATTCTAAAAACAAAGCTGTTGTTGGCAATATGCTCAGAGTGCTCATCGCCCAAGATCATTCCAGAGCTAGAGAATGTGATTTTGCCCTCTTTTTTGTAAATAAAGGGGGTGTCTTCATACTTGTAGTCAAATTGGTTAATTACTGCAAAAGAATAATCGTTAGCTTTTCTGGAGTTGGGAATATCTATATTCACACGGAAAATGCCATCCGTTTTAATATAGTCGGACAGCCTAAGAATATAGCCATATTCATCAGTTTTGTCTTGCGTATTACATTTTATTGCTCGTGCAATATCAAAGCGATATTTTTCCTCATTGATTCTAATCAGTGTTCCTCTCTCTTGAGTAGGTGACATGCGAAAATAGATTGATGGAACGGCGGAAAAAACGGGGTGTTTTACTCCTTCGCGCATGACATATACACCATTTTTCAGGTTGTTTTTCAAAAGGCCGTCTTCCAGTGCGCTCCCCACCGGCAAAGCTCGTCCATCGGGAAGTCGAATAATATCCCCTTTAATCAGTTCCATACTGTACAGATTCAACCCGTTTAGATATTCACAGTTATAAACAGCGTCAGAATCTGTATACAAAGCATCCTCTGTATGTGTAAATGCAAACGCATCCCCAATCGGCAGAGCGTCTGTATAATGGATCAACTCCCAATTGTTATCAAAGAAACGAATGCACGCTGCTCTGATATTGGTAAACTTATGGATTACCTCTGCGTCATTCTTGATAAGTTCAATTCGGATGCTGTCGAAAATATTATCAGAAGGAATGTAAATATCGGAAACGATTCGCGTTTTGCAACCGGTTACACAGTTTTCCGGTTCGGCTTCAAGAGTTTTTTCAACATTGGAAAAGGCAATTTTCCAGTGTAGGTTTGGTAACTCCTCATTTGTTGCTAAGTGAATATACTGCGGCGGCAAGACAAGTTCAAAACGGTTTTGATTTCCATTGTAACGCAAATACGGAGAGCAATATCTTTTTTCTCCTCTTTTAGTTAATCCCGCAATAGCTTTCTTTGCTTGATCGAATTTCTTTGATTCGTCAGCCCACTTGCAAAACAGTTGAGCAATCCGATTCTGTGATGTTCTTGGGAACAGTCCATAGAACAGAGCATTATCCATAAACCGCAGAATTTTGCCAACTCGAATTTTACAGCCTCTCGTATTGAATGCGACTGCATCAGATGTGTGCTTTTTGATTTTATATGCTCTGGCTGTATTCTCCCCGCTCGCCATAGATTGCATCAAATAATCTCGCATTTCCTTACTATTACTCGTAAGGTCACGCTCTAAGTCTATTTGATAATATGCAAAAAGGAAATCAAAGAGGTCACTCGCATAATAGTTTGTTATAAAGCAGTGCAGAAGAATATTGTTCATCATTTCATTCTCTGCTACTTTGTATTTGTTGTATTTTTCGAGTGTTTTATAGAAGCTGCGTCCAATCCATTTCTGGTATGAACCTGGCAATTCCATACCAATTTCTCGCTCAACATGGGGCCAAAACCGACCATCATATTTATGAATGCCGATTTGAACCAGCGCAACCGCAAAGATTGGGCTAGTGATATATCTCTCGGATGTGTTCAGATATTTTCTGCAAATACTGCGAAGATATGCCTTAAGAATGATATATTCGTCCTCACTTATTACAATATCGCCAATATACCGGCATGTTTTGAACTGACGGTTGATCTTTGTATTCAAATGCTTTTGAAGTTTTTTGTCCTGAAGTACTTGAGCGATGTGATTTGTATCCATTTCGACATTCTCTCCTAACAACAAGTTTTGTATTCTTTCCATCGAGTCATTCAAATTGCATCCGTATTGCAGCAGTAAAATAGTAATTCTGCTTCTGCATAATCAGATATCGCGCTGGTCTTCCTGCAAGGAATCTTGTTGGGCATTGTTAAGTGGATTTTTTTCGTGTATTAACAGGTTTCGCAAACAACTATAGTCGACAGGCACATATTTGCGCCCGATTTTACAAACACATTATATCACTTTTTGCCAATTATTCAATTGAATATTGCGTTTTTCATCACTTTGCTGCCATTTTCGCCGAGAATCACCCAGCAAACGGTAAAGAAAGTGTTAAATGAAGTTCACCATCGGTAAATTAAGGAAAAGCGTCACCTCTGCAGTTTCAAAATGTGGTCCCTCATTTTCTTCAACGCTCTGTTATATGTCCGCTCGGAGGCCTTATCGGACCTGCGGCTGGCAGAGTGGGAGATTTCTTCAAAGGTCATGGGCCTTATGGGCTTGTACTCGATTTCACCGTTTATCAGCACCGCTTTCCTGACCGACCAGCAGGTATCGCAGAAGCCCAAATGCTTGGCAACCGTGTGCTGTTCCCGGTAGGTGAGGCTGTCGTAAGCCTCGTGCAGCGCGTCATATAGCACCGCCCGAAAATACAGCTTGTCCGGCTGCGAGGTGGTGTCCACCGAAATGTCCTCCGCCGTTTCCTCGCCGTCCTCATCGTACTGCCGGTAAAAATCTACTCGGCGTTCATTCAGTGTACCGATGGCAATGTATCTTCGGACAGTCTTTGTATCCATTCCGGTTTCATCTGCAATTCTCTGTACACTATCATCGCCGCAATTATCGCCGCTTAGATGGTAAATCGCCATAATGCGCCGCAGGACGGGATAGGTATCTGTCGTCATCGTGACAACCCCGCTCTGTGCTGTGCGGATATAATCATCAATACCGTCCTGTATATACCGCTTTTGAAAAGTGGCAAACGGTGCGCCGACAGCCGGATCGTACATTTGAAGGGCGACCAAGATACCGCACACCGCCGCCTGTTTGATGTCCGCAAAATGCTCCGCCATAGCGTATCGTTCGCAGACGGCCTGCGCCAGTTTATTAAGCGCAGGTTCCTGATCGTGCAGATACCAAGCCAGATACTTTTCCTCTTTTTCGGTGAGATAGCGGACAATGTATTCCTGGGCTGGCAGCTTCGGCGGCGCAGGGTCAAGGCGGTACATCCGGCGCTCCAAAAGATACCGCTGTTGCTCTAAAACTTTATTCTGTTCTTCGGACACCGGATGCACCTCCCATCATTTCATTCTTTTGTCCGTGTCAGCGTACAGCTTAGTACGCTCCAAATCGGTAAAGTAATTTGCTTTTGCGTAGGCATCATCTTCCTCCGCCTGTTCCAAGCGGCGTTTTGCCATTTCCTGCGCCGCCTGCGCAAACTCGGCAGAGATCGTTCCCCGGCTCTTTTCGGAGCGTATCGCCGAGCAACGGCGGTCATAGGCGGCTTTCAACGGGTTATCCTTTGCCCGCTCCGCTTTGCCCTGAATAATAGCGTACCGGCGGCAACTGATCTTTTCGCCGTGGTACAACTCCGGTGCCGTGCCATAGGTGCAGTATTTCTGCCGCCGTGCGCTTTGCATCAGGAAATACTGCTTGCAAACCTCGCATCGCCTTGGATAGTGTCCGTGGTGCAGCCCTTCAAAGAAATCCGTCAGCACAAAGCTGTAATAGCTCTCAAAGGTCATTCTTCGGGCAGTGACAAGGATGCGACTGTTCCGCCGTTTCGGGAGAGCAATATATTCCGTGTGCAAGGGAAATGAATTCATCCCGAATATCTCCGTTGCAATGGGCAGCAAATGCCGCTCGTCAAAGCGGTCGGCTTTATCCACACGGGAAGCGAATTTCTTAAATTGCTCAAACGCCTTGCGCATATCCTCCGGGATAGCATCATAAAAGCGAAGAGTACTTAAAACGGTTGCGTACATCATTTCACCATTCTTGAACAGTGCTTTATCATATTCAGGAGAGAACACACCATCGAATTGCGCTATTGCTGCCCTGCACCGCAGATAGTCGGAAAGGGCAGCGGCGTTGCCTTCCGTGAATAGCTCTGCAATTCGCTGCTTCTCCGCTGCAATGTCCAAGGAGGAAAAAGGCTTGAGCTTCGGCAGAGTTTGTAGGATCGTAAGGATCTCCTTCCCAGCTTTAATAAAATCTGTTTCGTTCAGATACCCGGCGCATAGCTGCTCCTGCACATTCCAGTTACTTTGCCGGAGCACGGCGATCCTCGCCGCCGTGTCATCTTTATAATACTGATTCAAAAGCTGCACCGCAAAGGTTCCTGCCGGGTAGCTTTTGCCACCTATATGTACGCGACCGTCCCGGTAAACGGCAGTAAGAAAGCCAAGTCCATCGCTCATACGCCCTGCCTCCTTCTATATTTTATCAAGCCAAGTGTCCCACAAACCGGTCTTGCGGTGATAAAAAGCCAAGATGTTTTTTCTCCGAATCGTCAAACGGAAACATTTGTTCTATATAATTGTAGCAGAAAAGCGCCTGATATTCAAGACTTTTTCCTGTGTTGCGAACAGCGTTTTTACTGTGTTGCTATAAACATACCCTTTTCAGCCGCTTCCCCCATTCAATATACAGAAGGCAGTCATTGAGCCGTCGAGGTCGCACTCGGCGGCTTTTTTGCTGCCCGAAAAACGGAAAGGAGGTATAGGTTATGGTATTCAAAATTACACCGAAGCAGCAGACAAAGATCAACGCCCTTGTGCGCAAAGCTTGCTGTAATTGCTATAAGGGAAACTGTCTGCTGCTGGACGACAGCGGAGAAACAAAGTGCGTACAGCTCATTACTCGGTACGGTATTTACTGCAACTATTTTCTGAAAGCGGTATTACCGGCTGAAAAGGAACTGTACACAGAAATCTTATGGCAAAACGGGATCAATGGATAACCGCCCGAAAAAGAGTTATCCAAAATATTTTGAAATGCGCTATGCGCAGGAAAGGACTTGTGATGAAAACGATCCACAACACAAAAATCATCGGCATCGACCACGGGTACGGGAATATGAAAACGGCCAATTGCTGCTTTCCCACCGGCATCACCGCCTATGACCACGAGCCACTGTTCACGGCGGATATGCTGGTCTACGGCGGCAGGTATTACCTCATCGGCGAGGGGCACAAGGAATTTGCACCAGACAAGATCAAGGATGAGGATTACTATGTGCTGACCCTTGCGGCCATCGCCAAGGAGCTGAAAACGGAAAATCTCACCGAGGCGCACATTGCGATTGCCTCCGGTCTGCCGCTGACCTGGACAAGCGGGCAAAAGGCAGACTTTAGAGCATATCTGATGAAGAACGCCGAGGTGGAATTTGTCTACAAAAAGACCGCTTACCACATCTATATCGACGATGTGCGTATCTATCCGCAGGGGTACGCCGCTATTGCGAGCTTTGCCACCACACTGAAAGGCGTCAATCTGATCGCCGACATCGGCAACGGCACAATGAACACCCTGTATATGATCAACGGCAAGCCGCAGCAGGGCAAAATGTTCACCGAGAAATTCGGGACTTACCAGTGTACCCTTGCCGTTCGTGAGGCGTTTATGCAGAAAACGCAGCGGGAGATCAACGATGCCATCATCGACGAGGTGCTGATCACCGGCACGGCAAATATTGCGCCTGCTGACCTGAAAATCATCAAGAGCGTTGCCGCCGAGTATGTGCGGGATATTTTCCGCAGACTTCGTGAGCACGGCTATGACGAAAACACGATGACCTTGTATGTGACGGGCGGAGGCGGCTGCCTTGTGAAGAACTTTTATAAGTTCAGCGCCGACCGTGTAAAATTCGTTGAGGACATCTGCGCCGCCGCAAAGGGATATGAGTATCTGGCCGAGGCGCAGATGAAAGCTGAGGCGAAGAAATGAGCAAGTATCGGATCAATGTGCGGTTTGATTTGGACAAGCCAATGGAGGCAAACGCCGCACAGTATTTACAGTCGCTGGATAAATCCCGCAACGCTTTTATGGTAACGGCGGTCTTAAACGAAATGCAGCGGCAGTCATCTGCAAGCGGGGTTTTGCTGGAGGATATTCGGCGGGTCATACGGGAGGAATTGCAGGAGGTGTCGTTTATTGCGGCACCTCCTGTTTTTGAGCAGGTACAACCGGAGCTGACCGAGGAACAGCAAACTGAAAATGAAAAGAGTGTGCTGGATGATCTGGAGATGTTCGACTGAGCCAAAACGCCGATATGTGGCTCAAATTGCAGCATTTGAAGCAGAATCAGAGCCACTTTGGCGCAAAGACAAGATACACCCAAAGCGGACAAGAAGCAGCTTTCGGTATTGAGCAGCGCAGAAATTCGCTGAAATCTCGGTATCTGACAGCCGCTTTTCCTTATGCCCTGCGGGGTGCGTCTCACGATATAACAAGCAGGGACTTTGTGTGCCACAGAAGTCCCAATCACAGCCGAAATCGGCTGGCTCTTTGGGGGCGCAGCCCCCAATCCCCCCCGAAGGAAGGAGCGTGATGCTATGGGGAAAGATGTGCGTATTGCCGTCCGTGTGACGGTAAGGGAGAAAGAGAAGATTCAAATCAAGGCCCGCAAGTGCGGGCTGAGTACAACCGAATATGTCAAGCAAAGAGCATTGGGGTACGAACCGAGAGCGGTTCCGCCTGACGCTCTTTTTGCTTGTCTTGAAAAGCTTGGCGAGCTTGCGGATAAAGCCAGTTCACCGGAGCTGGACAAAGAAATCTGTACGGTGCTGAAACAGATCACAGCTGAGTTTCTGCTTCCCGGGAAGGGGTGATGCGGTATGGCGGTGACAGGCTTTTGGCCGGTGTTCAAAAATCTGAAGGCCACGCTGGACTACGCCGACAATCCCGACAAGACCACTGCCCCGGAATATCTCGATGAGGATTTGTACGCCGCCCTGCGCTATGCGGGGAACGACGATAAAACCGATCGCAAAATGTTTGTGGGCGGTATTAACTGCTCGGCACAGAACGCCTACGCCGAAATGATCGCCGTACAGCGGCGGTTCGGGCTGCGTGGCAAGGTGGTGGGATACCACGGTATTCAGAGTTTTCGTGATGGCGAGGTCACGCCAGCGCAAGCGTTCGCCATTGGCAAGGAAACCGCACGGCGAATGTGGGGCAGCAAATATCAAGTTCTCGTTACCGTTCACTTGAACACCGACAATGTCCATTGCCATTTTGTTGTGAATCCCGTGTCCTTCAAGGACGGAGCGAAATTCAAAAACAAAATCGGTGACCACAAGGAGCTGCGTAAAATCTCCGATGAGATCTGCCGGGAGCGCGAGCTGTCTGTGCTGGAAAACAGCGATTTCTACTCCAAGGGCAAGAAAAAGGAATATTGGGTTCACAAGGCCGGCAAGAAAACCCACCGGGACTATCTGCGGGAGGATGTGGAATACTGCCTGTCCTTTGCGACCAGCCCAAGAGAATTTGAAAATCAGCTCTATGCGCTGGGCTACGCCCTTGATCCTGTGCGCTTTTCAGTCAAGGCAAAGCATTGGGAGCGAGCCGTGCGGCTGAGCGGCATCGGCTTTTCCAAAGATCGTGTCAACGAGCAGCTGCGGCAGAACGCCGAAAACTGCTATCGGCTGTTCACCTTGGAGTACCGACCGCCGTACAAGCCGAAGAAATTTCCGTTGGAGGACGAGCTGCGAAAGCTGGGGTTCTCCATTGAACACAGCTATGACACTGCAACCATTTTGGTGGATGCGGTGTTTTATCTTGTCATAACGGTAATTCAAATCGTAGCCGAGCTTGCCGATGTAATGCTGCTGTCGCCGGATCTGCGGGCGGCTGAAAAGGATTTGAAGGAGCTGGTTGCCGACTATCACTTCTTGCAGGAGCACGGTATCCATACGGTAGCCGACCTCCAAGCAAATATTGAGCAATCCAAGGCCGAGCTTTCCACTTTGGAGCATGAGCGCAGCGACATCAGCAACCGCATACGCCGCCCCAAGTCGCCGGAGGAACAGGCGCAAAACAAGGAACGCCGCAAGGCGGTATCCAGGCAGATGAAGCCTGTAAGGGTGCGCCTGCGCCGTGCAGAACGGATTTTAGAGAAATCCCCGCACCTGTATGAACTGTTAAAGCAAGAGCACGAGTTGGAGAAAAAAGCCCGTGCAAGATACAAGGAAAGAGGTAGATAAAATGAAAAATACGATGAAAAAGCCGGTGGCAATTCCGGTAGAAAAATTGCATCCCTTTACCGGACACCCGTTCAAGGTTAAGGACGATGAGGAAATGAATACGCTGATCGAAAGCATACAGACGCAAGGCGTTCTCTCGCCGCTGATCGTCCGACCAATAGAAAATACAGATGAATATGAAGTCGTAAGCGGCCACCGCCGTTTACACGCCGCACAAAAGGCAGGGATCACCGAGGTCCCTGCCTTGATTTATGCCCTCGACCGGGATGCTGCCGCCATTGCGGTGGTGGACAGCAACCTCCACCGAGAGCATATTTTGCCCTCCGAAAAGGCGTTTGCGTATAAGTTGAAAGCTGATGCCCTGAAGCATCAGGGACAAAGAACAGACATAACTTCGGAGCAAATTGCACCGAAGTTGTCCACGGAAGTAATCGGAGAGCAAGAAGGAATCAGCAAGGATACCGTTAAGCGCTATATCCGCCTGACCTATCTCATCCCAGAATTTCTTGAAAAGATGGACAATAACGAAATCGCCCTATCCGTCGGCGTGGAGCTTTCGTTTCTTGACGAGCAAAATCAGCGAGCGGTTTTGGAGCAGTGCGCTATCAACGATTGCACCCCGTCCTATTCGCAGGCGTGGCGGATGCACAAGGCCGACCGGGAGGGGACACTGACCACGGCGGTCATTCAAACCATTATGTCGGAGGAAAAAGCTAACCAGAAGGCTCGCCTCAAGATTCCGATGGAGCGCATCCGAAAGTATTTCCCGCAAAGCTATACTGCCGCCCAGATCGAGGACGCCGTGGTGAAGCTCTGCGAGCGGGACTACCGCCGACGAACCGACCGAGAGCGATAAGGAGGTACGGCCTATGGGAAAATATCGCAAGATCGACTACACGCAGGTCGCACTGCCGGAGGAACTGCTTACCTCCTTTGCCAAGGCCATGCTCCCGGAGCTGCGTAAGTTTTATGCCAGCGACGAGGGCAGGGCCTATTTTGCAAAGTGGCTTCTGAAGCACCCGGAATATGCGGCACATTCGACACCGGAGAGCGGATGACTATAATAAAAATCAGAGAGGCGCATTGTAAAATGAACCTGCAATAGTAAGAAAACAGAAAAAAGTATCCATAG
>ENA-ORTB01002263-ORTB01002263.1-human-gut-metagenome-genome-assembly--contig:-NODE-2263-length-18347-cov-5.926033_pt1 | contig 18347 bp, 14 predicted proteins | sample MGYA00241905_ERZ509174 | MGnify/ENA primary metagenome ERZ509174 (study PRJEB26280, sample SAMEA2338851) | human gut metagenome | biome: human gut; feature: human-associated habitat; material: faeces... | reverse complement strand
AGAGAACCGGAAACGCTCACCATCAGTTCGGTGGTGAGCGTTTTCGTGTCGATATTTTCTTTTTCAAACCGGACGCTGACGCCCATGGTGGATAACTCCCGCAGGGCGGACAGGCAGTCTCTGGTATTCCGGGCGAAGCGGGATACGGACTTCACCAGAATACGGTCAATCTTGCCCTTCCGGCAGTCCCGCATCATGCGGTTGAAGTCATCCCGCTGATCCATCCGGGTGCCGGTCAGCCCTTCGTCGGCATACACATCCACCAGCTCCCAGCCGTCATGCTGGGCGATCTCCTCCGTGTAGCTGCGGATCTGGGCGGCGTAGGAATGCAGCTGATCCTTGGAGTCCGAACTGACCCGGCAGTAGGCTGCCACCCGCAGATGTTCCGCTTCCCGCGTCTGCGGCGCGATGATTTTTACCTGTGCCATGTTTTTCACTTCCCTGTATCTTTTTTGTCAACACACAAGCTACCACACGATCCGCAGAATATCCAGCACTATTCCCAAACAGTCTGCGGGGAATATTTCTCTCTGGCCAGTCTCTTGGCGTAAGACAGTTCTTCCGCGCTCAGCAGGCCGATTTCCGCCAGATGCTCCAGCATCCTGACTGCCAGCCGATACTGCAATTCTTTCTTTGCGTCGATCATCTTCCCACCTCAAAATAGCTCTCCGGCTTTTTCTCCCGCAGAAACCTTGTCACTTCCCGCAGGCTGCCGGTCCTCCGCATTTCCGGCAATGCCTCACTCACAGCCTGGGCGTATCTGCGGCCACGGCAGGCCCGTTCATCCAGAATGGCGATGACGCAGGTATCGCTCTCCGTGCGGATGGCCCGTCCAAATCCCTGGCGCAGCTTGATCTGCATCTCTGGTACAGCTACCTCACGGATGAATGCGTGAAGGGAAGGATACTTTTCCAATTCCCGCTCCTTCCGGGCGTCCGGATAGGCGAAAGGCAGGCGTGGGATGATCAGCAGAGATACACAGTCGCCGGGGAAATCAAAGCCCTCCCATGCCGCGCCGGTGGCCAGCAACACCGCTCCCGGCGTGTGCCGGAACTGTTCGATGATGTGGGGTGCGTTGCGGCCCAGCGTCAGCAGTGGGAATGGGAGAGATTCCTCCCACAGCCGCTCCTTCACAGCCGACATGGCTGCGTAGGATGTAAAGAGCACCAGCGCGTGACCGGTGGCTGCTTTGATGAGTCCGACGAGCTCGGCAGTCAGCTCATTAAAGTACACATCCGTATCCTCCACTCTCTGGCGGGGCGGGATTTGCGGAAGGTAGAGCAGGCAGTTGTTCCGGTAGTCAAAGGGGGATGGAGAAACGGATTCCATGACACGGTGTCCCTTCTCTAATCCTGCCTGCGTTTTGAAACGGCGGAAATCGCTGCCCACCGCCATGGTGCCGGAGGTCAGAACAAACGCCTGATCCGGCTGCCACAGGATCTTTTTTATTCGCTGCGTGATATCGCCGGCTGCGGCGCACAGCATGGCGCCGCCTGTGCTGACATCTTCGGCAGTGTAAAAAATCATATCTGTCTGGGGACTGGTGAACAGCTTGACCGCGTCCAGTACCGTATTCAGCTGGCAGCTTCCCAGCGGGGAGAGCACGCTGCCGATCTGCCGCTGGATGATGGGCAATGTGCGGGATGGTGCGGTCAGCAATCGCAAACAGGCTTCCACCGGCTCCGCTTCCTCCCTGGACTGTGCCAGCTTGCACAGCAAAGGGCCGGTGCTGTCCTCCAGCATTTCTGCCGCCAGTAAGTACCGTTCCTCTTTTAGCTGAAGGATAAGGTTTCGTATCTCTTCGGCCGCCAACGTCACACCCAGCATCTGCTGTGCGGTCTCCGGGAGCTTATGGGCTTCATCCACGATGATGATGCCGTGCTCCGGGAAGATGGGGCGTTTTCCCTCACTGTGGTGGATGGCGTCTGCCACCAGCAGATTATGATTGCAGATTTGAAACAAAAATTGATCTTTGTCGCAGGTCTTGAGGAACCGCTGATAGCGGCAGTCCCTCTGCTTGCAGTCGCAGACCTGCGGTACGCAGACACGCTCCCGGTCATAGCCGCTGAGATGAGAAACTCTGTCCATGTCCAGCGTTTCCCTAAGAGTCCGGAGCGCCGTCAGCGCTTCCGGATTTTTCTTTGCAGGATATACCTGACGCAGCCGCCTGTCCAGCCGCTCGTCGCAGACATAATGGCTTTTGCCTTTGCGGATGACCGCTTTCAGTGGCTTGGTAAGAATCCCGTCCGCCATTAGGACGCAGGACAGCAGCGGCAGATACTCCGTCAGTACCGCGTTTTGCAGCGCGATACTGGAAGTGGAAATGATGATAGGGCGGGCGATCTGCCCTGTCGGGAAAGCAGACGCTGCCGTGGCAGCCGCCAGATAAGCGTAGGTCTTGCCGATGCCCGTCCCAGCATCGCACAGGGCGATCTTCCTGTCCTGCATGGCTTCCAGCATCCGGTGACTCAATTGGATCTGCTCCGGGCGCTGCGCCATACCGTGGGCGGGAAGAAGGTCCTGAAAAATATGGTCGATCAGTTTATGGGCTTTCAGCCTGTTGTCATTGGTATTCATCCGATAATTACCTCTTTTCCTGTCATGCTTTGTTTTCGTTTCCACCGTATTTGCAGCGCGCGCCCCGGTGGGAAAAGGGAACAATACGGACAAGGTCCGGCAAGACCTTCACGGGCGTATTTCCGGGATCTCTACTGCTTTCAATCCCGGAGCAGCCCAGCCTCTTCATGCTGGCCAGTGCATTGTGTCTCATTATCTGCCCGGACAGTGTCTCTGCGGGCGGCGCTGCCAACGCCGCCCCTGCGCAGGTAAAATCGCTCGCCGCGGGAAGCTGCAAGGCTTCCCATGGGTCGTGGCGCACACTGCGCGGATCGCTCTTCTGTCCGGGTGGTTATCCGTATTGCTGGTATGCAATTTTCAAGGAACAGCGAGGGGCGATTCGGAGCCCCTCACTGTCCTCCCGAAAATTGCGTTCGGTGAATACCCTTATTTCGAGGAATTTTCAAAAAACTTTTTGAGATCCCGCAGGATGCGGTCTCTCCGCTTGATGACCGCCCGCTGGCTGACGCCCATTCTTTGGGCGTATTCCCGTGTAGACGCGCCGTCGAAGAACAGGGCGTTGATGAGTTCCCGGTCGGTATCCTTTAGTGACAGCAGCGCCAGCAAAAGGATCTGCTTCTGTTCTGCCAGATTCCGAAGTTCCTCACGCTCCAGTGCCTCCGTTTCGGCGCTGGGGGACGTTTCTGCTCCGACATAGTCCGGCAAAAGCGCATCTTCCTCCATCTGCTCCAGAGAGAGCAGTTTTCCGGAGGACTGTTCCTCCATGATGTAGCGCTCCCTGCGGTCTGCCTGCGCATAGGCGAGGTAGACATCCTCCGGCACCTCTACGTCCATACCGTCTACAGTGATGATATTGGCGATGACTTCGCCACCTTCGTTTCGAACGCGCCGATAGTTGCGTTCTTCCTGCCATTTTTTCATGATTCATGACTCCAATCTCAGATTTTTTTGAAATGTCTGAGATGGGGTCACGGATATTTAGCGATATAGGACTGCCAGCGTCTGCGCATTGTGTGCCTTTCCGCTTTTCAGCCAAAGAAAGGCGCAAAAAAAGAGCCTTACGCATAGCTGAAAAGCTACTTGTAAGGCTCCTAACTCAATGTTCCCATATTCGATGATGGGTGGCTGGTGCGCTTGACGAAGTCATATCAATTGGATTTTTAATTTATGCCTGAACATATCCCATAAAGGGGATGGGCGTGTGGATCAGGGGGTGAGCATCCGGTGTCAGTACCGTGATGCCGATCTGTTCGCCGCACTTGGGGCATTTGGCGATCAGGTCAGGGTGTTCCGCTCTGTGCAGCGCAAATAGCCTGTACTGAGACTGTTCCGCACCGCTGGGGATATCCGCGATACGGCCCTTGCCGCACAGCGGACAGCGCAGGGAATTGGTTTTTGACATAGCGCCTCTCTTTCTCTGTTCTCTTTTTTGAGAACAGCACATGAAAATTTTTTACAGCAGGTTATGGTTCTCCAACCGAATGCGCATGGCCTGCTTGGATACCTGAAAGATACCTGCCATATCCGTCACCAGCTGTTGATTCGTCCGTCCGGAGCGCAGCTGATAGAAACAGCGCTTGACCTGCGGCAGCGGCAGCAGAAGGATAGAGCCCAGCAGGTTCGCCTGCACTTCCAATGTGTTGTCGCTCTCATCGCCGGAACGGAGCACCGCGTTTTCGCCGGTCCCGCTGAACTGTTTCTTATGGAGCAGCCAGTGCCCCAGCTCATGGGCGCAGGTAAAGCGCAGCCGCCCGGTAGATGCTTCCTCTTCGCAGAGAGAGCAGTCGATGAGGATGGTGCCGCCCTTGACGGGAAGAAGGTCATAGCGGTGGTTTTCCCGGTCATAGATCGCTGTGAGACCGTCGTCAAAGATTGTCTCGCCCAAAACCCGCCCATTATTCCGCAGATATTGATACTCCAGCACCAGCCCCTGTGCCTCGATGATGTCCTCAATGGGAATAGCTGCGGGGGAACCGTAATAAAGTCTGGGGTCATAGGCGGTGATCACATCGCGGGCGATCCGCTCCAGCGCCTGTTCGCGGTAATATGCTTTTTTCATGCGTCTATTTCACCGCCCTCTTTGGATTTCTTTGCGCGCTGGGTAATCCGGTCGATAAATTCCTGCCACTCCTGGTCTGTGGCGTTTGCCTCCTTCGCCGTGCGGAGCGCGGCCCGGACGATCTCCCGATCCATGATGTAGTCCGGCAAGTCTGCGGATACACGGTTGTTCTGAGACTTGGCGGCAAGGTCCAGCATCTGCTCGGTTTCTACCTTGCTCAGATGCAGTTCCTGCTCCAACCGTTCCAAATATGCGCGCGTCGGCGCCGGTCTGCGGTCGTTCTCAATGTTGCTCAGATAGACCGGCGACAAGTCCAGCTTTGCCGCCAGCGTGCGCAGGGACAATCCGATAGATTGCCGTTTCTCTCGAACGAAGCTGCCGAATGTCTGTTCCAAGTAACTCACCTCCTATCCGTGTTCTCTTCTCTGGAAACACTGTAGCCTCAGTATAGCAAACATTCGTTCGATTGGCAAGATGTGAAAAAGATGGTGTTCCCCGCAAGGAACACCATCCAGAAGTTATTTCAGCCACGCTGCCATATCCTGCATTTCCTCCAGCACTGCTGCTGGGCTGACGATGCGAATCTTACCGCTAAAGGTAAAGACCCAACTGAAGAACGGAGGGCTTGGCGCGACCTCGACTGTGGCACGGAAATGCTGTTCATCTACAGTTTCCGTCTGCACATTTTCACCGAAGCGGTCGATGACGCTGCGCATGATCTCATTATCGCACAGCAGTTCCACCGTGCAAAGGGCATCCGGATACATTCCAAAGACCTTTTGCACATACTCAGCAGGATCAAAGTCTGGCGCAAGAATAGCCGTCTGATTCAACAACTCCACGGCGGTCATCCGGTCTACCCGGAACTGCGCCAGCTTTCCGTGTTTATTTGACCAGCCAACAGCGTAGTAATAATCCTTGTTCCAGATCAGGACATACGGGCTGAACTGATAGCGGTAGCCGTCGTGCTTGAGCACCTTTTCCTTCTTCGGTGTGTACTCAAAATACTGAAACGTGATCTGGCACTTCTCCTGAATAGCGCTATGGATCTTATCTACGCTGTAATAGATGCACTCATTCTCCGGTTTGACCGTCCCATCCATATAGATATGCCGGTCCAGCTGATACGCGTATGACTCGCTGGTGAGCTTTCCCAGCTTCTCAATGAGCTGCTCGCTCTTTTTTGCCGTGATGAAGCGCGAGGATTCCACCGCGTCCACCAACAGCTTTAGTTCCGGCAGTTCGAATAGCCTTGCTCCGACAAAATATCGATTCTGGGTACTTTTGACACAGACGATGTCCATACCGCTGCTTTGCAAGACCTCAATGGCGGAATACACGCTCTTGCGTCCTGCCTGGATGCCATGCTCCTGCCAGAATGCAAGGATATCTGACACGGAGGCAGGATGTTTATCATCTGTACGTTTATATAAATACCGCTGTAAGAGCAACAGTCCGTATTGGGATCCGTTTTTCATGCTGAGACCTCCGGTCCAAATTCATATCTTCTCTTATAGTTTAATGAGCGGATCTTATTCCGTCAACTGTTTCTGACTCCGTGATGGTCAGGCGCATCGCATTTTGTCTGCACTATTGCTTTATAATAGAATACCAACGGCCTGCACAAGACCTATTCTCTTGCTCTCTCAACGCTGCTGCCGAAGCTGACTGCTCCCTGTGACTATGGCTCAATCACCTATGACAAGAAGGTTGTTACCGATCTGGGCACTGGCTCCTTTATTACCCTTGTAAACGGCAAGACCGGTGAACTGACGCTGGAAGCAAACAGAAGCGGCACAGACGAAGGACGACTCGGCACGATCACTGTTACAATCTCCACGAGCAACTATCAGGATATCACTCTGACCATCAACGTCAGCGCGGAAAACAAGATCACTCCGCAGGCGGACGGCGCAGTGACGGCAACGGACATCACCCATGGTCAGACACTGAATGACAGCAAGATCGCGGGCAAGGTGAAGGACGGCGACAAGATGGTTAACGGTACGTTCGCATGGGTGGACGGCACAGGCGCTGTATCCTACCGCATTGACACTGCTAACAGCACAGGCGAGGCGACCATCGATCCCAACACCGGCGTTCTGACTCCAGTCAAGGTCGGCTCCGTGAGCGTCATCGCAACCAAGGCGGGCGACAACGACTACAACGACGTCACTAGTGCTCCCTTCGTGCTCATGATCAAACCGGCCACGCCCACCGGCGCGCCGAACTACACCAGAATCACCATAAGCGGTAAGACACTGAAGGACGCGGCGCTGACCATCGAGGGCAGCACGCCGAACCCCAATGACGGCAAGCTGGAATGGGTGGATGACAAGGAAAATGTCCTATCCGGCAATACCACGGTCGAGGACAACACGGCCTACAAGTGGCGCCTCACGCCTACTGACACCAACTACACGACACTGACCGGCGAGGTTGAGCTGTATCACAAGTCCAGCGGTGGCGGCAGCGGTGTGACGGCTCCCTCCATCACGGTCCCCGTTTCCTCTGAGCAGGAGACCGTGAAGGTGGATGCGATCGTTTTTGGCAGCACCGCAGCCGTGGAGGTCACCGACAAGCAGCTCGATCAGGTCACTTCGGGCGGCGACATCGTCACCGTGGACGTCTCCGGCCTTAAGGACGTGGACAGCGCCAAGGGCACCGGCGAGACGACGTTCAGCCCCAACGCAGATTGCACCAGAGCGCAGATCGTAACCCTCCTCTGGCGTTGCAAGAAGTGACCCAGCTGAACAGCAAAGCCGCTGACATGACCACATAAGCGAACATCGGACAGCGCAGCGGATAGGCTTTTTGCCATGACGCTGCGCTGTCCTGATTTTATATTCCGCATGTTTCCATACTATCGTAAACGGTAAATAACCCGTACCTGCTAAAGCGGGAACAAATATGTCATACTTGTCGCGGGGAGGGTTCTTAATACTCCTCGCGGCATTACATATAGGGAGGTCTGTGCATGGAATACGGCTACGCGAGAATTTCCACAAGAGAACAAAATGAGGAGCGCCAGCTCATCGCCCTGCGGGAGTTTGGGCGGAACGACGGCCAGATCATTCTGGATAAGCAGTCCGGCAAGGATTTTGACCGACGCGGCTACAGGAGGCTGCTGCGAAAATTGAAAGACGGCGACACCCTTGTCATCAAGAGCATCGACCGTCTCGGGCGAAATTATGAAGAGATCCTGGAGCAGTGGCGCATCATCACAAAAGAGAAAGGAGCGGCCATCGTCGTGCTGGATATGCCGCTGCTTGACACGCGCCGGAGCCGCGACCTGACCGGTACGCTGATCGCGGATATCGTGCTCCAGCTTCTGAGCTATGTGGCGCAGACGGAGCGTGAATTCATCCATCAGCGGCAGGCGGAGGGCATCGCTGCGGCAAAGGCGCGGGGCGTAAAGTTCGGACGTCCCTATAAGAAACTGCCCGCTGGATTTCAGGAGGTCAAGGCGCGTTGGGAGCGCGGTGAGCTGTCGGCGCGGGCGGCGGGCAAGGAATTGCGCAGTGCACACAGCACGTTTTTACACTGGGCGCACGGCAATATATGTTAAAAAGTCGTTAAACGCGAGAATTGTCGGATAAAAAAGTAGACCTTTTTCCTCTCTTTGCTATTGAGCTATTGATATTTTTGGCAAATGGTGATACTATAAAGTCCTAAAAAAGAGCTTGCATGGTTATGGTCGACAAAGTCTACCTTATTGACCATTGCTCGATCAGAAGGGAGCTTACCTGCTTAAACACCGAAAGGTCTGGCTGGGAGCTTTGGAACAAGGGGTGAGCTCTGATTAGCACATCGTTCTATGATTTCTGCGTGATGCGCAATCATAGGGCGCTCCTGGCTCAGTGGGACAGTGAACGCAATGCGCCGCTTACGCCTGAAGATGTGTCTTACGGCAGCCGCCAAAAGGTGTGGTGGAAATGCAATAAAGGGCACAGCTGGCAGGCAAAAGTCTATTCCCGTTCGGAGAACAGCGGCTGTCCGTATTGCGCCGGACGCAGGAAAGGGCCTGAAAACTCGTTGGCGGTGCAAGTCCCCTCGCTTGAAGCCGAGTGGGACGCGGAGAAAAACGCCCCGCTGAAATTTGCTGATCTGACCATCGGCAGCCATCAAAAGGTCTGGTGGCGGTGCCCTGCGGGACATTCCTACGATTCGGTCGTCAAGAGCCGTGTGCTGGGCACCGGCTGTCCCGTCTGCGCGGGACGTGTTGTTCTGCCGGACGAAAACTCCCTCGCGGCAAGGTATCCCGCACTTGTTGCCGAATGGGATACCGAGAAGAACGCTCCTCTATTGCCGACGCTGGTCGCCCCGGGAACGGTGAGAAAGGCCTGGTGGCGCTGTCCCAAGGGGCACAGCTACCGTGCCGCCATCTCATCCCGCGCGGGTGGTGGAACAGGCTCCCCATTCTGCGCAGGGTAAAAGGTCATACAGGGCGAAAATGACTTTGCTTCCCAATATCCGCAGCTTGCCGCGCAATGGGACGCTGCGAAAAACGGCACTCTGACGCCGGAGCTGGTGACTGCCGGCTCCAACCGCCGCGTGTGGTGGCGCTGCGAAAAGGGACATTCCTATCTGGCTGTTATAGCTCACCGCGTGCGGAGTGGAAGCGATTGTCCGTATTGCTCCAACCACAAGATTCTGCCCGGCTTCAACGACCTCGCGACGATAGAGCCGGTCGTTGCCTCGCAATGGCACCCGACGCGCAACGGCAGCCTTACACCGCAGCAGGTGACGCCCGGCAGCCGCCGCAAGGTCTGGTGGCTCTGCGATAAGGGTCATGCGTGGCGTTCGGTCATCAGCAGCCGCACGGGAAAGAAATGGTGCGGCTGTCCGATCTGCGCGGGCAGACCATTGAGCCAATGCACAGCGATTCTAAGTGAATCTCCGGCAGAGCCGGTGAAATAAGTGCCCACCTGCAGGGAGCTGCAGAATATATAAATCTCTCATAGGAGGATCAAAATGAAACGCAAAGCATTATCTCTCATTCTTGCGTTTGCCATGGCAGTCAGTCTGTTCACGGTAGGCGCAAGCGCGGCGGAGCCTACCTACGGCGACACCGCGGGCCACTGGGCCGAGGCCTCCATCGAACGCTGGAGCGGCTACGGCATTATCCAGGGCAGCAACGGCAAGTTTGACCCGGACGGTCAGCTTACCTGTGCACAGCTCGCCACCATTCTGGCAAGACTCCTGAAGCTGCCCGCCGCAAAGGACGCAGGCTTCATCGATAACCCGGCGGACGCCTGGTATTATGACGCCATCAACCGCTGTGCCGCCGCTGGCATTCTGAAAGGAAACGGCGATGGCACCGTGACGCCGAATGCGTCCATTACCCGTGAGCGCGCCATGGTCATGTTGGGCCGCGCTCTGGGTATCGAGCCCATCGAAAACCCCAATCTGACGCAGTTCACGGACGGTGCGCAGGTGGCGTCCTATGCCCGGGGCATGCTGGCTGCTCTGATCAGAGCCGGTATTGTGGGCGGCGTGACTGCCGACCAGCTGGCTCCTCAGAACAACATCACCCGCGCAGCCACCGTCACGATTCTTGACCGCGCCATCGGCACCTATGCGGACAAGGCTGGCGAGACGGTCAATGCCAATGGCAAGGGTATCGTCCTCGCTGTGGCAGACGATGTGACCATCACCGGCGAGGTGAACAAGCTGCTCGTGCCTGCCAATGACATCGAAGTGACCGTTAAGGGCAGCAAGAACATCGATTACATCGTAATCAGCGGCGACAACTCCAAGGTCATTCTGGACAACGCCTCCGCGGACAATGTGACGCTGGACGGTGAAAAGAGCGCAGTTGAGACCAAGAACGGCGCCAAGATCGACAATGTGATCGTAACCGAGAATGCTCCCGGCGCCACGGTCGATGTTGGCAGCGGCACCACCGTCGGCAATGTGGAGAACCATGCTGAGGATGCCACCGTCACCGGCAGCGGCACCGTGAAGAAAGTGGAGTCCGACAAGGACATCACCGTTAGGACCAAGGAAACCGACGTCAAGAACATCGGCGATGAGAAGATCACTGTCACCGACAAGAGCGGCAAGGATACCACGGTCGGTACCACCGGCTCCGGCTCCTCCACTACCGTGAATAAGGGTACCACCAGTTCCGGCGGTGGCAGCTATACGCCTCCGGCGCAGCACACCCACACCTGGGATGCAGGCGTCGTGACGAAGGAAGCGACCTGTACAGAGGCTGGAGTCAAGACCTTCACCTGCTCCTGCGGCGCGACTTACACTGAAGACATCCCCGCCAAGGGCCATAATTATAATAATGGCGTGTGCAGCAATTGTGGCGATAAGCAGCCGGAAGTCAAGGCAACCGAAAAGGCTTGGGATGCTTTGGATGCAAAGCTAGCAGGAATCAAGGGAAATGACGGCGCAGTGCTGGTTACCGCGAAACGGGAGGGTACTGCATACACGCTGAAACTGAATGTGGATGCAATTCAGTCCGGCGCGGCAGCTTTTGGTGATGATTTCCTCACCGGTCTTGCTACCAACCTGAAGAACGCTTTGGATGAAAACTTTGGCCGCTATGTGCTGACTGCGGATGGTCAGGATGTTTACAACAAGGGTACTTTCCAGAACACCGCACTGAAGAACGCCCTGTTCTCTGTGGCTGACGGTTTCTTTTATACGCTCAATCACATGACAGAAGAAAACGGTGTTTATACCTATAAGACTGTCAACGCCAAAGTGACCGGCGACAATACCTATGCATTCACGATTGCTGTTCAGCTCGAGGGCGAGGATGTTGCTAAGGTGAAGAGTCTTGCCGGAACGCTGGCTGACCACCTGCAGATGGAGATGCTGGATAGCGACGCCATCAACAGCCGTTATGGTATTACCGTTAATGAGAGCAAGGCCATTGTGGTCACGATGGAAATGCCGGGCAAACTGATGCAGGCAGGCGTGGATAAGATTGGAAGCGGTGAAGACGCTCAGAAAGCATTTGATGGCGACGGTGTCACCGTTAGCGCCTTGCTGGGTATCATGAATAGCATCGATTCCTTGGACGGCGTGTTGGGTAGTAATGCCAGTGATGTGAATTCCGTATTGAATACGGTTAACAGCAACGCTAATGTTGTAAACAAGGTTCTGAGCAAGATGACCGCTAAGGTTACTGCCCAGAATGGAACTACGGCTAACTTTGACATGACCTTTACTCCCAGCAATACGGGCAATGCATGGAAAGACTTCATGGCTGGTGTGATCGCTATGACCGGCAGTGATGAAGGCAGTGTTGGTGCGATGAAACCCAACCAGTTTAAGGTTGCTCAAGAAGGCACTTATAAAGATTACTACTATGCTGTTCCTGTGACTGTGACAATTGATTTGGATAGTTCTATGGGCTTCCAGGCAACGGAAACGGTTGTTGTGGTTATGCACATTGACTTTACCAAGTATTCCAAGACCGGCACTGCCAGCGTATCTGCTGCTGAGCCCACTGAGACTCCTGCTGCAGCGGAGACTTCTGCCGAATAAGGATTAGTTTGGGAAATTGAAAAACTCTGATTGATTGTCCCACGCATGGGGCAGGGACAAGCGCCCTGCCCCATGCGGTTTTCCCGTTTCTCCCAGCACTGGTGTAGCTGCAGCAATGCTGAGAGAAGTAAAAAAACGACATATAGCCTGAGGACTAAAGAAGATGTGAAGGGGGGTGATGCAAATTGAGGGGTACACGACTGGCTGAATTATCCATGTCATGGACGAAAGATTATTCCCTGAGTGCTCTTCTCTTGCTTGGAACGATCTTTAACATATTTTGGCTGTACAGGATGCGGCGGCAACTCCAAATGAAATGGTACGCCGTGATAGCATTCTCGGTGCTGCATACGGTATGTGGTGTTTTGAGTGTAAAAGCATTTGCATTTCTGGAAACCGGAGATGCTGGCAACATGAGCTTATTCGGCGGAGTGTTCTTTATGCCAGTGCTTTATTTCATCAGCGCAAAGGTTTCAAAACGCAATATCAAAGCCGTTTTTGATATTTTTACGATTTGCATGATCTTCACAGTGATGTGTGCTCGAATCAACTGCATCGTCTCTGGCTGCTGCGCTGGCTTAGTTATACCAGGAACGCATTATCACTTTCCCACAAGGGAACTTGAGATTCTCTATTACATTGTGATGCTGATTCTGCTCATCCCAAGAGTGAAAAAGAGCAAGAATCCCGGCAGCATTTACCCGTTATATATGGCATCCTACGGAGCGTTCCGCTTCATTGATGAATTCTTCCGAACGTCCTCTACGGGGATGCTATTCCACCTTTCTCATGTCTGGGCAGCCATCGCATTTGCGGCGGGACTCAGCATTTACATAGAAATAAACGCCAGAAATCATCAACGAAAGAAGGTAATAAAGAAATGAAAAGCACATGGAAGCGATTTCTTTCGCTTGTGCTCTGCATGTGCATGGTCATGGCACTGCTTCCAAATGTGACCATGACAGCGTTTGCAGCAACCAGTGGAACTGTGACAGGCTTAGCCGACGAGAACATTGGACTGAGTTTTACGGGCGGCGCAGATGATGCCTGGTCGGCCAATGCTACGAGCATTACCGGCGCAGCTACCAGCACGGGCGGATGCGACGGTACAAACTATGACTCTACGCTGACAATTGCCAATAAGAAGTCGACAACAGCAACCCTTTCCTTTGACTACTCTATTGAGCAGAACAGTGGAGCGATTCAGGTGGATGGTAAAGAGGTTTCTTCAGGTGCCAGATTCACCAAGGAACTGGCACCCGACGAGGAAGTTAAAGTATACATCAAGTCTGGCAGCACCAGTGCTGCTACGAAGATCACCCTTACCAACGTGGTTCTGGTAAGCGATGTCAATGCAACTGCGACATTCGTGCCTGCTGAAAACGGTACTTATACAGTAGACGAAAAACTCATTACCGAGGAATATAGCAACACGCAAAGCTCCATGACCGCCTATCAGGTGGCGGCGACTCCGGCGGATGGTTATCAGTTCTTGGGCTGGTATAACCTGACCACAGGCAAATGCATCGCGACTGCGGCAACCACCGCCCTGAATATCGAAAGTGACTGCACCGTTACGGCGAAGTTTGTGAGCAAGTCTCTGGCGCTTTTTGAGACTGGCGGTCAGCGGTTTGCAGACCTGAATGAAGCGGTTGCCTATGCACAGACAAACGGTCAGTCCAAGATTACCTTGGCGACCGATGGTTCTATCGGCGGCAGCTATACCATTCCGATTGGAATTACACTGTTGATTCCGTTTGATGAGGCGGGAACGCTGTATACGGATGCTCCTGTGGCAATTCGCACAGCCCCAGCTTCGAAGCCGTTCCGAACGCTGACGATGAGCGAAGGAAGCTCCATTACAGTCAATGGCGCGATTAGCTTGGGCGGCAGATATTTTGCCGCTGCCGGCAGCCAGCAGGGACGTCCTGTGGGTGATTACGGCTATATCAAAATGGCTGACAACAGCTCCATCACGGTCAAGAACGGCGGTAATCTCTATGCATGGGGCTTTATCTCCGGCAGCGGCTCTGTTTTGGCGGAATCTGGCGCTACGGTGTACGAATTCTATCAGATTGCAGACTTCCGCGGCGGCAGCGCATCTTCCAGCATGGGCCATGGGGTGTTCCCATTTTCGCAGTACTTCGTACAAAACATCGAAGTTCCCTTGACGTTGAATGCCGGCGCCAATGAACAGGTTTATAGCGGCGTTTATGCAATGAAGAGCACATATACTACTGCTATTAATTTCATTGGCGACACCGGTATGTTCAAAGTGGAATCCGGTAGCTTTACTAAGGATTACGATGAAAAGACGGATCGTCTTGTATTCACAGTAAACGGCGAAGCGGCATTGAACACGTTGTCGCTGACGCTTGCAGGCATGGATGTCAACTCTGCAAGCTACGTATTGCCTATCACCAACAACATTACCATCAATATCCAGTCCGGAAATGTGACGATCAATCAGACGGCAGCTCTGCTGGCGGGCGTTGAGGTCAACATTGCCGAGGGCGCTGGCCTGACAGTTGCAAACGAAAAGAATATCTATTTCTATGACAGCGATGAGTGGAACTCCGACAACTTTGTCTGGGGTCCCTGCAAGTTTAAGTCCGTGGCCTATGCGCCGGGTAAGGCATACAACCGCTCCGATAACGACTTGGTTGATGCGAAGATGGATGTGAACGGCAGCGTAACGGCTATTGGCGCCATCTACACCACCAATGGCGGCGCTGACATTTGCAGCAGCAACGGAACCGGCAAATATGTGCAGCAGAGCATACTTGGTAAGGAAACCGCAACCTATCAATATAATGCAAATGGCAATAATGCGGTGACCATCCCCATCACCGCCGCGAAGCTACACAACGCAGACGGCACCTACACCGAGACGGCAAATGCCAGCGCGGGTACGACCATTCCCTATCTGGATGGCGTATGGGGCGGTGCTGCGAACATCACTGTTGACTTTGACGCCAACGGCGGCGAAGGAACGATGCCTACCTGGACAGGTAAGCCCAATACGAGTTTTGATCTGCCAAAGAACACCTTTACCCGCGAAGGCTACACCTTCACCGGCTGGAACACTGCGGCAGACGGTACTGGCGCGGCCTATGCCGACAAGGCGCCCGTGAAATTCAGCGAGAATACCGCCCTTTATGCCCAGTGGACTCAGGACCCGGTCATCACCTTTGACGCCAACGGCGGCAAGGGAACCATGGGTACGCAGACCGTGAAGCCCAATGAGGCGACTGCCCTGACCGCCAACACCTTCACCCGCGCGGACTATGATTTCACCGGTTGGAACACGGCGAAGGACGGCACCGGCACGGCCTATGGCGACAAGGCAAACATCACCACCAACGAAAATGTCACCCTCTACGCCCAGTGGACGCTGCACAAGTACCATGTCCGCTGGCTGAACTGGGACGACACAGTCTTGCAGAAGGGCGACTACACCTGCGAGGATATGGCTGGATGGGATGATTTAAACAACGAAACCCCTAGCAGACCCGAGGATGAGAACTATACCTACGTCTTTGCGATGCGCTGGACTCCCTATGATGAGACGAAGGGAATCGACGGCTGGGGCTTCAACCCGCATGAGGACGTTGACTTCAGGGCAGTATTCAACGAATTTAAGAAGCTCACCGTCACTTTTAATGCCAACGGCGGCATCGGCACGATGGATTCGGTAAAAATCGTCAACGGCGGGTCCGGCGAGTATTACACGCTTCCCGAATGTGGCTTTACTCGCGAAGGCTATGACTTCGCCGGTTGGCTCATCACCGGAACTGTTGGCTACGATACTTTCAAGACGTATGAGCTTCATGACAAGCAATGGGACGATGAAATGCTCCTCGCCTTCTCCGACCTGACCCTCAAAGCCAGCTGGAAGGATAACCACTCGCTGACCGAGGTTCGTGGTAGCCGTGAGCCTACCTGCACTGAGGAAGGCTACACCGGCGATACCTATTGCAAGGTTTGTGATAAAGTACAAAAGCCGGGTAAATCCATTCCTGCAAAGGGCCACAGCTGGAATGAGGGCGTGATTACCACCGCCGCTACCTGTGAGAACGCCGGTGCCAAGACCTACACCTGCACAGTTTGCAATGCAACCAAGACCGAAGCAATCGACGCGACTGGACATACTCCGGTTGAAGTTGCGGAACAGCCCGCTACCTGCACCGAGGCTGGCCATAAAGCCGGCACGAAGTGCTCTGTCTGCGGCGCTACGATATCCGGTATGGAAGAGATCCCTGCGACGGGCCATACCGAAGTCGTTGACACGGCTGTTGAGGCAACCTGCACCAAGACTGGCCTGACCGAAGGCAAGCACTGCTCTGTCTGCAACGCGGTCATTAAGGCACAGGAAGTGATTCCCGCCAAGGGACATACCGAGGTCATTGATACGGCAGTTGCACCTACCTGCACCGAGCCCGGCAAGACCGAGGGTAAGCATTGCTCCGTCTGCAATACTGTACTTGTTGCCCAAGAAGTGATCCCCGCCAAGGGACACACCGAGGTCATTGACGAGGCAATTGAGGCGACCTGTACGACGCCCGGCAAGACCGAGGGCAAGCATTGCTCTGTCTGCAACGAAGTGATCGTTGCACAGACCGAGGTTCCCGCCAAGGGCCACACCGAGGTCGTCGACTTGGCAGTCGAGGCTACCTGCACTGCACCCGGCAAGACCGAAGGCAAGCACTGCTCCGTCTGCGGTGAGGTGATTACCGCGCAGGAAACTGTTCCCGCGAAGGGTCACACGGAAGTGGTTGATCCGGTGGTCGAGGCGACTTGCACGAAGCCAGGCAAGACGGAAGGCAAGCACTGCTCCGTCTGCAACGAAGTTCTCGTTGCACAGAAAGTGGTTTCTGCCAAGGGTCATGATTGGGATAGTGGCAAAATTTTAAAGCAACCTACCTATGGAGAAAACGGTGAAATGCTCTACACCTGCGCTATATGTGATGAGTATAAAACTGAAATTATTCCTAAGCTGGTGAATGGCGGAGGCGGTACTGGTGGCGCTGGCGGTGGCAGTTCTTCTGCTGGTAGCACAACCAAGACTGAAACGACCATCAACCCTGATGAATCTACCACCAAAACCGAAACAAAACCCGACGGCACAGTGGTCGAGACTACCACCGGTAAGGACGGTTCGACCAGCAAGACCACGACCAAGAAGGACGGCAGCTCCGTGACCGAGAGCAAGACCGCCGACGGCACGACCGGCACGGTCAAGACCGACAAGGACGGCAAGACCGAGGCGGAGGCCAAGATCAGCAACAAGGCGGTCGAGGACGCGAAGAAGTCTAGCGAGGCGGTCAAGGTGCCCACCGAGGTCAAGGCGGGCAAGGACAGCAATTCCGCCCCGACCGTCAAGGTCGAGCTGCCGAAGAACGCAGGTGAGACGAAGATCGAGATCCCGGTTTCCAACGTGAACTCCGGCACGGTTGCGGTCATCGTCCACGAGGACGGCACCGAGGAGATCGTCAAGAATTCCAAGCCCACCGAAGACGGCGTTCAATTGACTGTAGACGGCAATACGGTGGTGAAGATTATTGATAACTCCAAGGATTTCATTGACACCCGTAATCATTGGAGTCGAGATGAGGTCAATTTCGTCGCTTCCCGTGATATATTCAATGGCGTCGGGAATAATCTCTTTGGTGTCAGTCAGCCCATGACCCGTGGCATGGTGAATACTGTGCTGGCAAGACTTGCGGGCATTGATACCACACCCAAGAATGGCCAGAAGTGGTACGAGGTTGGTACCGAGTGGGCCAAGAGCAAGGGCATCACAGATGGCACGAACCCCGAGGCGAGCGTGACGCGCGAGCAGCTTGCGACGCTGCTTTATCGCTTCTATGGTTCACCTGCGATTAGCGGTACGCTGCGCTTTGCGGACGCGGGAGCAGTCAGCGCTTACGCGCAGGATGCGCTTCTTTGGGCGACGCAGAACGGCATTATGAACGGCGTCGGCAATAACTGTGTCGCGCCGAGCGCAGATGCCCAACGCGCGCAGGTCGCCGCGATGATGGCGCGGTACCTCAAGAACGCGGACTAAAGCCGAATACGGCACAGCAAGGAGGGGCGGTCCGATGGACCGCCCCTCAGTAAGCGTAAAACGTAACCGCATATAAAAGGCCGCCATCTCAAGTAACCGTCAAAGCTGAGGGCGGCTGGACAGACATGGGACAATAGT
>ENA-ORTB01002257-ORTB01002257.1-human-gut-metagenome-genome-assembly--contig:-NODE-2257-length-18376-cov-6.045139_pt1 | contig 18376 bp, 19 predicted proteins | sample MGYA00241905_ERZ509174 | MGnify/ENA primary metagenome ERZ509174 (study PRJEB26280, sample SAMEA2338851) | human gut metagenome | biome: human gut; feature: human-associated habitat; material: faeces... | reverse complement strand
TCCTGCCTGATGGGTGATTCGACAGCGCTTGCCTCAGCAATTGTGCGGTGCTGCCTTAAACTAAAATCACAAAACAAAAAGCAGAGTGTTCGGATTGAGCACTCTGCTTTCGTTATTTTATGCAGTTATTCGGAGATATACTCGCGTACACGGAACTTGGCGCCGGCGTTTTCGCACAGCTTGCGGCAGGCTTCAATGTCCTCTGCGGGCATGGTGCTGACGACCGTCATCACCACATGCGGCACGTTTTTTACGGCTTCTGCCGTAAAATGCAGCATGGCATCAAACGCCTCGGGGCCGTATTTCGAGTGGCATACCGCATCGTACTTTTCGGCGGTCGGCGCGTTTAAGCTGACGGACACAATGTCCAAAAGCCCGTGCATTTCCGGCGCAGCGTTGCGCCCGGTGATGCAGTCCGCAAGGCCGTTTGTGTTGACGCGCAGGGTGTAATTGCCCATTTCTTTTAAGCGCGCGGCAAGCCAAAGCATGTCGTCCCAGCGGCAGGCAGGCTCGCCGTAGCCGCAGAAGACAATCTCCGCGTATGAATTGAGGTCGCGTTTTTTAAGGTCGGCTAAGATTTCCTCTTTTGTCGGCTCCGCGCCCTCGTACCAGAGGTTATCCGCGTACAGGCTGCCCGTGCTGTTGTTGCGCAGGCAGAAGTCACATGCGTTCGGGCACTGGTTCGTGACGTTGATGTAGAGGTTATCGCCGTATTCATACGTGATGGTCAAGATGATCGCTCCTTTTATTTTGCGGCGCTCGGCAGCGTGATACCGAAAAGGCGGCAGGCGTTTTCGCAGGCGGTTTCCAAAACCTCCTGCGCCGTGATGCCGCGCACTTCGGCGATCTTCGCCGCGTCGTAGGGGATCATGGAGCTGTCGCAGCGCTTGCCGCGGAATGGCACGGGCGCCATGTAGGGCGCGTCCGTTTCGGTCAAAAGGCGGTCGAGCGGGATGGCCTTTGCCACCTCCACGCTGTGGCGCGCGTTTTTAAACGTCACAACACCGCCAAGGCCGATGTACATGCCGAGCTTTACGGTCTCCTGTGCTAATTCCACACTGCCGGAAAAGCAGTGCACGACGCCCTTCGGCTTGTATTTCCGCAGAATGTCCATCATATCGCCGTGGGCCTCACGGTCGTGGATGACAACGGGCAGGTCGTGTTTTTTCGCGAGCTCCAGCTGGGCGATAAGCACCTCTTTCTGCTTTTCGCGCGGGCACTCGTCCTCCCAGTGGTAGTCGAGGCCGATCTCGCCGACGGCGACGATCTTCGGGTGGGAAAGCAGCGCTTCCACGTCCGAAAGCCAGTTATCGGGCAGGTCGTTTGCGCACTCCGGGTGGATGCCGAGTGCACCGTAGATATAATCGTATTTTTCACAGAGCGCCACGGTTTTTTTGAGGCTTTCATAATCGGCTGCCATATTGATGACCGCAACGACGCCCTTTTGCGGCAGTACGGAGCCGAGCAGCTCGTCACGGTCGATGTCGAACTGCTCGCTGTCGTAATGTGCGTGGGAATCAAATATCATAGAGATTTTCCTTAGCGAATTTTGGAGCCTGCCGGGGTGCCGTCCACAAATACGACGCGCACATCGTCCTCGCCTGCGTCTGCCGCAAGGATCATGCCCTGGCTTTCCACGCCGCAGAGCACGGCGGGCTTCAGGTTCGCGACGACGATGACGGTGTGACCGATGAGGTCTTCCGGCTTATACCACTTCGCGATGCCGGACGCGACCGTGCGGGGTGTGGAGGTGCCGTCGTCGAGCGTGAGCTTCAAGAGCTTCTTTGCACGCTTGATCGGCTCACAGGCAACGACCTTTGCGGCGCGCAGCTCAACCTTTGCAAAGTCTTCAATATTGATCTGGGCAAGACCCTCAATTTCCTTCTTCGGTTCTTCCTTCGGAGCATATTTCGCTTCCACGGCGGCAATCTTCTCGCCCATCTCCTTCGGGTCGATACGGGCGAAGAGAATCTCCGGCTTGTCCGTTACTTTACCTCCGTTCGGGTAAACGCCGAACGTATCGAGCGTGTCGTATGCGCGCAGGGTTGTACCGAGCTGTGCGACAATCTTCTCTGCGGTGTCCGGCATAAACGGCGTGAGGAGCGCCGCGCCGATCGTGATGCTTTCCACAAGATTATAGAGAACGGTGGAAAGTCTGTCGGCTTTCGCTTCGTCCTTTGCAAGCGCCCACGGCATCGTTTCGTCAATGTACTTATTGCAGCGCTTGAAGAGCGTGAAGATTTCGGAAATGGCGTCTGCCACGCGCAGCTGATCCATCTTCGTCTGCACGCTGTTCTTTGTGGCGAGCACAACGCTCTTTAAGTCGTTATCGACATCTTCTACGACGTTTTTGTTCGCTACAACGCCGCCGAAGTACTTGTTTGTCATGGAAATGGTGCGGTTTACAAGGTTGCCGAGCGTGTTGGCAAGGTCGGAGTTCGTGCGTTCGATCATCAGATCCCACGTGATGGTACCGTCGGATTCAAACGGCATCTCGTGCAGGACGAAATAGCGCACCGCGTCTACGCCGAAGAGGTCTACAAGGTCTTCTGCGTAAATGACGTTGCCCTTCGATTTGCTCATTTTGCCGCCGTTCATCAGGAGCCACGGGTGACCGAACACCTGCTTCGGCAGCGGCAGGTCGAGCGCCATGAGGAAAATCGGCCAGTAGATGGTGTGGAAACGGATGATGTCCTTGCCGATGAGGTGCAGGTCTGCCGGCCAATCACGCTTGAACTGCTCGGTGGAGTTGCCGTCGCAGTCGTAACCGATGCCGGTGATGTAGTTTGTGAGCGCGTCGAGCCAAACGTACACGACGTGCTTGTCGTCAAAATCGACCGGAATGCCCCACTTGAAGGAGGTTCTGGAAACGCAGAGATCTTGCAGGCCGGGCAGGAGGAAGTTGTTCATCATTTCCGTTTTGCGCTGCGGCGGCTGAATGAACTCCGGGTGCTTATTGATGTGGTCGATGAGGCGGTCTGCATATTTGCTCATCTTGAAGAAGTATGCCTCTTCCTTCGCGGGCTTGACCTCGCCGCCGCAGTCCGGGCACTTGCCGTCGACAAGCTGGGACTCGGTGAAGAAGGACTCACACGGCGTGCAGTACATGCCCTCGTAGTGGCCCTTATAAATATCGCCCTGCTCGTAGAGCTTTTTAAAGATTTTTTGTACCTGCTTTTCGTGGTAATCGTCCGTGGTGCGGATGAATTTATCGTAGGAGGTGTTCATCACGTCCCAGTTCGCCTTGACAATCTTCGCGACGTTGTCGACATATTCCTTCGGGGTGATGCCGGCGGCATTGGCCTTTTCTTCAATCTTCTGGCCATGCTCGTCCGTGCCGGTCTGGAAGTAGACATCGTAGCCCTCCATGCGCTTATAGCGCGCAATGCTGTCGGCGAGCACGATCTCATACGTGTTGCCGATGTGCGGGCGGCTGGAGGTGTAGGCGATAGCCGTCGAAATATAGTACTTCGGTTTACTCATGGGTGGATCATTCCTTTACAATGTATTTTCAAGGGGTTAATTTTTTCTACGGTTGAATGTATTCAACTGAATAGTACGGCGGAAAGTGCCGAGAGGATCATCAGCCCGGCCAAAATCGCCGCGCCGATGCGAACGATGAGCTTGCGCTGCTTTTCGGTTTTCATAGAAAGCTCCTTTCGCGGGTGCAGGGTATGCCTGTACGTGTACCCTTTATTTTACCATTCTTTTTTTCACCTGTAAACCGCTAATTGACTTTATTTTCCGCCGCGGTTACAATAAAAGCGGAAATACTTTTGAAATGAGGGAAAAACCCGATGCAGTTTTTAAATACAGAAGACAAACCGCGCCGCGCGGCGGTCATCAACGATCTTTCCGGTGCGGGGAAATGCTCGCTTACGGTGATGCTGCCGGTGCTGTCCGCTTTGGGATGCGAGACATCCGTGCTGCCGACGGCGGTGCTTTCCACACACGGCGGCTTTAAAAATCCCGTGTACCGCGATTTGACGGACGATATGCTGAAAACGGCACAGCACTGGAAGCGCGAGGGGGCCGAGTTTGAGGGCATCTGCTCCGGGTACCTCAGCAGCCGCGAGCAGATTGACACTGTGCGGGAAATCTTCGAGCTGTTTACGGACGAACACAGCCGTCCGCTGCGCCTTGTAGACCCCGTGATGGGCGACAACGGCACGCTGTACGGCATTTTTAATAAAGAAACGGCGCAGAGCATGACGAGGCTTTGTGAAAAAGCGGACATTTTAACGCCGAACATGACAGAGGCGTATTGCCTTTTACACGAGCCGTTTAAGGACGGGCCGTATGACGAAAAGGAGCTTAAAAGAGTAATGAAAGCCCTTTCCGACTTTGGGCCGAAGACCGTCATTCTGACGGGTGCGTATACGGACGGGGAGAAAATCGGCGCGGCGTGCTACGATAGGGAAAAAGACGAGACGGCGCTGGTGCTTTCCGACCGCGTGCCGGGAAAATACCACGGCACGGGGGATATTTTCGCGGCCGTGATGCTGGGGGCGATGTTAAACGGCAAAACGGTAAAGGAGGCCTGTGCCGCCGCCGTGCGGTACACCGCAAAGTGCATAGAAGAAACGAGAAAAGCATGCGGTGACAACACCATTTGGGGCGTGAAATTCGAAAAATGTCTGCCGTTTTTGATGCACGATGTGCTCACGGAGAACGACAAATAAAGTCTTTGGTCAAGTTTTCTTCAGAAAACTTGCGGGTTCTTAGGGCAGAGCCCTAAGTCGCTTTCCGCAGAAAGCGAAATCTTATTGCCTAACAAAAAACCAGGAATGGTAGAAAGCAATGCTTTGCATTGCTTGAACAGTCCGGGGGACTGTTTAGCCTAGGAAACCCGGTTGCATAGGTTCCCAGAAAGGGCGGCTCAAAGCCGCCCTTTTTATATGGCTGTGAGCATGCGTTGATGCGCGTTATCTCTTCCTTTTCCTCAATCAGAGGGAGCTTGAAATTAAATAAAAACCGCCGGACATCGCAGGACATCAGAGGACATTGTAGGACATCGGAGGACATGAATTTGAAAAGTTTCCCTTTTGAGGGAAACTTTTCTGCGTTTTGGGGGTATGGGTGAAGAGACAAACAGGCGAGCGAAAAAACGAACGCCGTTTGGCGCTTCAAAACTTTCAGAGAGGATGTGGAACATGGTGAACGAAACGGCGAAGGAGGGCTTTCGCAGATTGGCGTTCGGCGGCATTCATGATGCCGTAAGGCTGCTCTTTTGCGAGGAAGTGAACCCGCGCACGCTGAAAAACATGGATCTGTTCGCCGTCTCCGAAATTCGCAGACCGAAAAACGGCGGCATGGAAATTCGGTTTTTCGACCGGATCGAAGCGCTGCGGCTCCTCAGCGAGCTCGAGACGAGCGGGACGGGTGCACAGGCGCTGCTCTCCGCCATTGAAAGCGGTGCGGCGGCGCTGAAAGACGGGGATAAGCCGTGACGCCGTTTTCCGAAAAGCAGATGCAGGTCTTGTGCTGGTGGGGCGAAAAAAGCCCGCACCGGAATAAGCTTGCCGTCATCTGCGACGGCGCGGTGCGCAGCGGCAAAACCACCTGTATGGGGATATCTTTTTTTCTGTGGGCGATGGCACGCTTTCAAAATACGAGCTTTGCGGTGTGCGGCAAAACGATCCGTTCTGTGCGGAGAAATGTGGTCGCGGAGCTTATACCAAAGCTAAAGTCTATGGGCTTTTCCATGCGCGTGCGGCAGGCAGAGAACGAGATCATCCTATCGTATCAGGGCAGAGAAAACCGCTTTTACCTTTTCGGAGGACGAGATGAATCGAGCGCGGCGCTCATTCAGGGCATGACGCTCGGCGGCGTTTTGTTTGACGAGGTGGCGCTGATGCCGCGCTCTTTTGTGGAGCAGGGCATTGCGCGCTGTTCGCTGAAAAACGCGAAGCTGTGGTTCAACTGCAACCCGGAGCACCCGCAGCACTGGTTTTACCGCGAGTGGATTTTGAAAGCCGAGAGCCGAAACGCGCTTTACCTGCACTTTACGATGGAGGACAACCCGTCGCTCAGTGAAGATGTGCGAAAGCGCTACCGAACGATGTTTTCGGGTGCGTTTTACAGCCGGTTTATTGAGGGCAAGTGGACGGCGGCGACGGGACTGATTTACCCGTTTGCGCTTGACCTCCTGTGCGAAGTGCCGAAAGCGGACTTTGAGCGGTACGCGGTGTCCATCGATTACGGCACGGTAAACCCGACCTCCATGGGCCTTTGGGGGCTTTTGTGCGGCGTGTGGTACCGCGTAGACGAGTATTACTTTGACGCGCGGCTTGAAAACACGCGGCGCACGGACGAGGAGCACTTTAAGGGTTTTTTGGAGCTCATTCGCGGCAGAACGCCCGATGTGATTGTATGCGACCCCTCGGCGGCGAGCTTTATCACACTTTTGCAGAGCCGTGGTTTTGCAGTGACGGCGGCGAAAAACGACGTTTTAAACGGCATTCGCATGACGGCAACGGCGTTGCGCACGGGGCAGATCAAGGTGACAAAGGGCTGCGTGGATGCGGTGCGGGAGTTTTCCCTCTACCGCTGGGCAGACGACGGCGCGCGGGATGTGCCTGTGAAGGAGAATGACCATGCCATGGACGACATCCGCTATTTTGTCTCCACGGTGCTCGGCGCGGGCGAAAGCTTTGCCTGTGCGGTGCAAAGGGAGACGGGGAAAGGAGTTAGCATTTGGGATTTTTGAAAAAGGAGAAGCGCACGGCCGTTTCGGTGCAGACGCAGGGCAGGTACCCGCCGGTGCTGCCGGTGACGGCAGGCGAGCGTGCACTGTACCGTGCTTTGCGCGAGCAGGTACCGATCATCGACGCGGCAATCTACAAGCTGGTGCGTCTTATCGGCGGGTTTGAGGTGTATTGCCCCGAAAAGCACACGGAAAACGCGCTGCGCGGGTTTTTAAAAACCGTGCCCGTAAACGGCTGCAACATGGGCATCGATAACTTTTTATCGGCCTATTTTGAGCAGCTTTTAACGTACGGCAATGCAATTGGGGAGATTGTACTCGCAAACGGGGAAATTCGGGCGCTGTATAATGCGTCGCTCGAAGACCTCGAGATTCGGCTCATCTCGCCGCTTGAAACGGGCGTGTTCGTCGTAAGGGACGGGCGTGCGGAGCCGTGCCGCTACCCGGAGCTCATTTTGACTTCGGCGTTAAACCCGATGCCGGGCAGCGCGATGGGAAGCTCCATTTTAAAGGGCCTGCCGTTTGTGAGCGAGGTGCTTTTGAAAATTTACCGCACCGTCGGCATCAACTGGGAGCGTATGGGCAATGTGCGCTTTGCGGTGACGTGCAAAAACGAGAGCTACATGAACGCGGGTGACCGCGCGGGGCAGCTTGCAAAGGAGTGGAGCCGTGCGATGCACGGCCCCGGCGTGAGCGACTTTGTGGCGGTGGGCGACGTGCAGATTAAAGCCATCGGCGCGGACGGGCAGCAGATGGACAGCGAAGTGCCCGTGCGGCAGATGTTGGAGCAGATTGTGGCGAAAATGGGCATTCCGCCGTTTTTGCTGGGGCTTTCGTGGTCCTCGACGGAGCGCATGTCGAGCCAGCAGGCAGACATGCTGACGAGCGAGCTGACGGCGTACCGCAGAATTTTGGAGCCGGCGGTTTTGAAGATCTGCAAAACGTGGCTGCGGCTAAATGGTCTTGACGACACGGTGGAAATCGATTGGAACGAGATCACGATGCAGGACGAAGTCGATCACGCGAACGCGGCGTATCTCATGGCGAAGACGGAGCAGCTTTTAAAGGAGGGGGAAGCTTGAGCGAAACGGTAACGGCGGTACAGCCGGATAAAGCGGCGATGGAGAAGATCAACCTTTACACGCGCCGCGCCTATAAGCCGGAGGAGGTGTACACGTTTTCGGTCGTTTTATGCGACAACGAGGTGGATAGAGACGGTGAGTGCTTTACGAAAGAGACACTCGAGGAGCTTGCGAAGCTTTTTGTCGGTAAGACGGGCATTTTAGACCACGAGCCGACGAGCAAAAATCAGACGGCGCGCGTGTTTGACGCTGCGGTGAAGGAAATTCCCGGAAAGGTAACATCTTTAAACGAGCCGTATGCGCAGCTCACAGCACAGGCGTATGTGCCGCGAAACGACGGGACGAAGGCGTTTATTGAATCCATTGAAAGCGGCATACGCAAGGAAGTCAGCGTGGGGTGCGCAGTGAAAAAGCGCGTGTGCTCCGTGTGCGGCGCGGAAAGCTGTGTGCACGTGCCGGGGAAAACGTACAACGGCAAGCGCTGTGTGCGTATTTTAAGCGGCGCGGCGGACGCGTATGAATTCTCATTCGTGGCAGTGCCTGCACAGCGCGCGGCGGGCGTGGTGAAGAGATTTTCGCCGCGCTTTGAAGAATCGGAGAAGAAAAAGGAGGTCAAAACGGTGTACGACATTGTAAAAAAGCTCGCGGACGGCGAAAACAGCGTGACGGTGGCGAAGGAGGAGCTCAACATGCTCAAAACGGAGCTGAAAGCGCTTTTCGACCGCGCGGAGTGCGGAGACCGCTACCGTGCGGCACTGTGCGAACGCATCTATAAGCTGAGCGCCGTGGCGCAGCCGGAGTTTAAACGCGGACTGACGGAGGCGATCACAAAGTCGCTCGGTATTGCAGAACTGGAAGAAATGGCGGCGGCGCTCGCAAAGGCGGCGGAGCGGAAAATGCCCGTAATGCCGCAGCTGGCAGCGGAAAAGACGGAAGACACGAGCGCGGCAGACGACGGCGCGTTCCGCATTTAAGAAAGGAGACTATACAATGGCATTTGAAAACATTACACTCGAAAAAGGCATGTACGGCGTGCCGGGCAAGAATTTTACACAGGTTTTGGAGGAGCTGGACGGCTCCCAGAACTACGCGGGCACACCGTTTGCGGGGCTTGACGCATACCAGAGACAGCTTAAACGCTTCGGCATCCGTGTGAGCGGTGCGAATTGCGACACCGTGGAGAAGTTTTTCACCTCCTCCCAGAGCGCGGCACTGTTCCCGGAATACGTCGCCCGCGCAGTGCGCCAGGGCATGGAGATGGCGTCTTCCCTGCCGGACATCGCGGCGACCGTGACGAAGATCGACACGCTCGATTACCGCACCGTGCAGACGGCGACGGCTTCTGACCAGAAGATCGAAGACCCCGTAGCGGAGGGCGCGGCCATTCCGGAGACAGTCATCAAGACGGCAGGCTCGCTTGTGACGCTGCATAAGCGCGGCAGACTGATTGTCAGCTCCTACGAAGCGCTGCGCCACCACAGACTGGATCTCTTTACGGTCATTCTGCGCCAGATCGGTGCGTACATTGCGCGCAGACAGATGAAGGACGCAGTGGACGTGCTGTTAAACGGCGACGGCGCGAATACGGGCATCACCGTGACGGCGCTTACCGCTGCGCCGACCTACAACGACCTTGTGACGCTGTGGGGCAAGCTTTCCGACTATAACTTCAATACGATCCTGGCCGGAACGACTGCTTTGCAGGCGCTCCTTAAGATCACGGAGTTTAAGGACGCGCAGGCGAGCCTCAACATTAAGGGCGCGGGCAAGCTCATCACGCCGCTTGGCGCGACGCTCATCCATGTGCCGTCCATGGACGCGAAGAAGATCATTGCGCTCGACAAGAACTGTGCGCTTGAGATGGTGCAGGCGGGCGATGTGCTGACCGACTATGACAAGCTTATCGACCGCCAGATGGAGCGCGCGGCCGTGAGCGCCGTGGCGGGCTTTGCACAGATCTACGGCGGCGCCGCACAGGGCCTTAGCTACTGATTTTATTCGATTCTGGCAAGCCGTACCGCTTTGGTACGGCTTTGCCGAATAAAAAAGGAGGGGCAAATGGAGATACGAAACGTGCTGGAACGGCTGAAGCTTTTGACAAATGACGACCGCGAAGACCTGCTTTTGATGCTGAGCGGCGATGCGGTGCAGCGGCTGAAAGCGCGCCTTTGCTGCACTGTGGAGGAAGAAAATGCGCATGAGGAGGCGCTGTGCGCAGCGGCTGCGGCGCAGGCGGCGTATCAGTTTTGGCTTTTGGAGGAAGCGGCATCGCCGAAAAGCCTGACGGCGGGCGAGGTGCGCGCGGAATTTGACAAAGGCAGCGAAAGGGCGCTCGCCTATGCAAAGCAGTGCGAGCGGGCGGTGTCCGGGCTTTTGCGTGACGAGGATTTTTACTTCGGCGTGGCGGAGGGCACGGTGTGAGAAATGTATTTTTGAGGGCGCAGCAGATGACGGCGGAGATAAGCGGCGAGAAGGTCGTTTGCCGCGGCGTTGTGCATCGCCTGAAGGAAGACAAAACGGCCCTGCAGGCGGAAACGGAGACGTTCGGCGGGGCGATGAAGCCGCTGTATGTCTACTTCGGCGATGGCAAAGTGCTTTGCGGCGCGGAGAACGCGAGGCTGACTGTGGGCGGCGAGACGTTCCGCGTTTTATATGCCGAGGAAAAAAGCGGGATTTGCGGGGCGCTTTACGTGCGCGCGGTGCTGGAAAAGGAGGAAAAAGATGACGGGAACGGAGCTTAGTGCGGCGCTTGCGGAAAAGCTGAAAGCGCTTTTGCCGGATTGCGCGGTGCGCCCGGCGTTTACGGGCACGCTGCAAAGGCTTCCGCAGCGTGCCGCGGTGACGGTGGGCGTGATGCAGGAGGAAAACGCGGACGGTGTGTTTGAAACGGTGCTCGGCGTGCAGCTGTATGCGCGCGAAAGGAACGACCACGCGCGGCTGTTTGACGCGGTGTGTGCGGCGGTATCGTCTTTGCCGTGTGCGCTGCGCAGTGTGAAGCGGAGCGAGACGACGTACTCGGCGGCGCTCAGTTGCCTTGTGACGCTTTGCACGGTGCAGGCGGCGACAGGTGCGGCGGATAAAGCACGCGCGGCGGTGGTAATCGGCGACAGGGTATTTACGGCGGACGCGGTGAAAATTTCGCACGAAGCGAAGGTCAAGCGCTATTACGCCATCGGCGAGGAAAATCCGTATGCGGCGGTGGCGGGCAAAGCGGTGTACACGATTGTGCTGCACGGGTTTTCGGGCGGCGAGGAGGCGCTCCCCGGCGAATTCACACTGCAAACAGGCGGCGCGCGGTACACGCACTGCGTTTTGAAAGCGGCGAGCGAAAATAAGCTTGTGATAGAAGCGGGTGCGTGTAAAAAAAACACACAGCGAACACAAAGCGGAACGGAGGCATAAGGTGGAAGAAGAATACAAAAACGCACAGGCGCTCTCCGGCATTTTGGAGCGCGAGGAGCAGCGATATCCCGCGCCGCTTCGTGCGGACAGGAGGTTTGCATGAACCTGATGACAATGCAGTTTGGCAGCTTTGTGTTTCCGGTGAACCCGACGGAATTAAAACTCGAGCGGGCGTGCCTGCTGCGTGAGACGGTGGGTGTTGACGGTGAAGAACGTGTGGAGGCGGTCGGCAAGCGCAAGGCGCGCGTAGCGGGCAAGGGGCACTTCACCGGGGAGAATGCGATGGCGGTTTACCGCGAGTTAGAGGCGCTTTTCGGTGAAACAGAGACGCTGTACTTGCCGGGGCATAGGCCGTTTGAGGCGGTTTTGAGCGAGCTTGCGCTCATCGGCGTGCCGGAGAAAAACACGGTGCCGTACACATTCGCCTTTGTGGAGACGGCGGGGAAAAGCGAAGCGGTCTCCGGCCGGACATACCGCGCGAAGGCGGGCGAGAGCCTGTGGGATTACGCGTATTTTACGGGCGTTTCGATTGACCGCTTGGCGGAGAATAACCGGCATATCGCGTGTATTGCGGCGCTGAAAGACGGCGAGGAGGTGCATGTTCCGTGACGGATTTTTCGCTTGAGTTTGTGTTTGCAAGCGGTGAAAAACACTCACCGAAAGCGGAGTCGAACGAATGGCTTTTAAGAAGCGACGCAGATACGGTGGCGGACAGTCTGACGGTGCGGTTTAGTGCGGGGAAACGGCTTTTTACGGAAGAGCCCGTGGGGGCGGTGCTTAAAAAGGACGGCGCGGTGATCTTTGACGGCATCGTGGACGAACACCGCGTGAAATGCCGGAACGGCGCGCGCACGGAGGTCTTCTCCCTGCGCAGCCGCGCGGCGCTTTTGCTCGACAACGAGGCGGCGCCGATGGAGCTTAGATTACCCTCGCTGCGGCTTTTGGAGCAGATGTATCTGATGCCGCTGGGGCTGCACGCCGTGGGCGGCGACAGGCGGCCGGTGGAGGGCGTTTTGACCGTAGAAAAGGGCGTGAGCTGTTTTGAAGCGCTGCAAACGTTCTCTGAGAGATATCTAAACTGTACGCCGTATACGGACAAAAGCGGCGGCGTGCACTTTGAAAGCTACGTGCCGAAAACAGTGAAGCCCGACTGGGTGACGGCGCGGGAGGTAATTTTTTGCCCGTACAAAATGCTGAGCGGCGTTACGGTGCAAAACGCGCAGACGGGCGCATACAGCGCGGAATATCACGATCCTTTGGCCCCACAGGTGCGCGTGCGGTATCTTTCCGCCTATGCGAAAACAGCACCGACGGCGCTTTTAAATGAAAGCCGCAGGGCGGCAAAGCGACTAAAGCTGACGTGTGCTTCTTATATAGACGGGAACATGGGGGACACGATGCGGACGGAGGAGCTTGGCGAGGTGCGGCTCATCTCCAAAAACGTTTTGCTGCGCGGGAAAGACGTGAAGACCGAACTGCATTTTGAACCGGTTTAAAGGAGGCATGAACATGTGGCTGACGAAAAAGGAGACGGCGGAAAAGGCCGAAAGCGTGAAAACGGGCGTTGTGACGACGGGCGGCGGGGAGATATCCGTCTGCACGGAGCTGGAGCGTCGTGCACCGACTGTAACGGTGCCGTACGGCATGGCGGTGAGCGTGCCGCAGGGTACGGAGGCTGTGATGACCGGCGGTGTGTGCCTTGGCGTTGTGAACGACGCGGGAACACTTTTGCCCGGCGAGGTGCGGCTGTTCTCAGCGGGCGGTGCGGAGATCGTTTTGAAGCTCGACGGCACGGTCGTCGTCAATGGGCAGGTGTTTGAGAAAAAGGAGGAATAGCGTGGAGGTCGTGATTTTAAACGGCATAACGCAGACGGCGGCGACAGGGCTGCCGAAGACGGCCGAGGGGCTTAACGCGCTTATGCAGCGCGCGTATAACCGCATTTGCCTAAAACGCGGCGCGTTTTGCTATGACCGCGTGCTCGGCAGCCGGTTTTATATGCTGGATGCAGCGGACGAGCACGCCGAGGAGCGGGCGCTGCGGTATGCGCAGGCGGCGCTGTTGCCCTTAGCCGGTGTTGAGGCGGTCTCCGTGCGGCGTGAGGGGGAGCGGTTTATCTTCGGACTCCAGACGATGCTCGGCACGGGGGAGATTGCGGTGAAAGGGGCGAAAGTGTGAAATTTGAGGAAATTTATGCGCACATGGCGGCGGAATACAAAACGCTGGCGGGCGTGGAGCCCGAGGACGCGGCGGACGTTTCGATCCGTCTGAAGGTACTGGCGGGCGAGCTGTATACGGTGCTGTGCGCGGCGGAATCGCTGAAGCTGAATTGCTTTCCGCAGACGGCGGCGGGCGAGGCGCTTGACCTGCACGCCGAAGAGCGCGGGCTTGTGCGCAAGGACGCGGTGAAATCTGTGGGCACGCTGACGTTTTCGCGCCGAACGGCGCTGAGCTACGCGGCGGAGATCCCTGCGGGCACGGTGTGTGCGGCAAGCGGCGAAAACGCGGTGGAATATGAGACGACGGAGGCGGCTGTGCTGCCCGCAGGCGCACTGACGGTGACAGCGGCGGCGCAGGCGGTTTTGGGCGGCAGGCGCGGCAACGCGGCAAAGGGTGCGGTGAACACGCTCATCACGCCGCCAGCGGGCATTGAAAGCGTGACGAACGATGTGCCGTTTACGGGCGGCGCGGATAAAGAGGACGACGAAGCGCTGCGTACGCGCCTTTTGCGGTGCTTTTACGCACTGCCGAACGGCTCGAACACGGAGACGTACCGCCGTGCGGCGCTGATGACACCGGGCGTGAAAAGCGTTCAGGTGGTGCCGCGCGCAAATGGTGTGAACACGGTGGCAGTGTACCTGTACGGCGACAACGGCGCGGTGACGGACGAGGTGCTCGGAAAAGTCGGAGAGACGCTCGAAAAGCTCAAGGAGATCAGTGTGGACGTGACGGTGGCTGCAGCGGTGGCTGTGAGAAAGCCGGTGACAGTTTACGTGAAGCCGAAGGACGGGTGCGCGTTTGAAGATGCGAAAGCATCGTGCACGGCGGCAATCACGGCGTACCTGAATGCGTTTGAGGTGGGCGAGCCGTTTGTGACGGCAGGGCTAATCCATGCGGTGATGGAGACGGGCGTAGCACAGAACTGCACGGTGCCGGCGAGCGTGGCGGACTTTACGCCGAACGCCGGGGAGATCGTCACGGCGGGCGCTGTAAATGTGCTGGAGACGCAGTAAGGAGGGCAAATGACGGAACTGGAAACCCGCATGCGCGCGATGCTCGAAAAAACGGGGCTGTATTTTGGAGAAGACAAGTGGCTTTCGGCAGAGCTTGCGGCGTATGCAAAGGGGCTTGAACTCGTGTATGATACGCTTTCTCATGTGCGGCGCGACGCGTTTGTGCAGACGGCGGAGGAGGACGGGCTGAAAGCGTTTGAATCGCTGTTCCGCGTGGTGCCATCCGTGGACAGCACGAAAAACCGGCGCGCGATGCTGCTGACCCGCGGCGCGGTGACCCCCGCAGACCACACAGTGGAAGCGATGCAAAAGCAGCTTTTGGCGGCAGGCATCAACGGGAAGCTCGTCCCGCAAAAAGGCGGCGTGCTGAACATAAATGTGCTCTCTACCATGGGCATTTCCGAAGCGGCGGCGGAAAGCGAAGCGCGCGCGTTTTTGCCTGCGCACCTCAGTTTGGTGTTCGATTTCGGCAAAAACACGTGGGACGCACAGGACGCGGCGGGGAGCTCGTGGAATGTGCTCGACCTTCGAAACAAGACTTGGAACGCGCTCGACGTTTTATGAGCGGAAAGGAGAAACATGGCAGCAAGTAAAAAATCAACGGTTCTCGGCCTTTGCCTTTGGGAGGGGACGGATAAGCCGCGCCGTGTGGATTTTGTGGCGGACAACGAAGCCATAGAGTCGCAGCTTGGCGGGCACATTCAAAACGATAACCTGCATTTAAATGACACGCGCAGAAAGCGTTTGGATACGCCGACGGAGGTGCGCACGTACACGGGCACAGGTGCGGCCTCGCGCACGATCTTATTCGGCTTCAGTCCGAGTGCGGTGATCGTTTTTGCGGTGGACAAGCCGTTTTCACAGGCGACGACGGGCTGCACAAAGCAATACGCCGGCATAGCGGCAGGCGGCCAGAACAGCCTTGGCGTGACGCTTTCCACGGCGCAGGTGACGGTGCGGCAGACCCAAACCGCCCCGACGGACGGCAGCGGCATGGCATCGCTGAACGAAAGCGGCGTAACGTACGCGGTGCTGGCGTTCAGATAAGGTATTATATCATTTTCCGCGAGGAAAATATCATATCAAACAAAGAGGGATATATCATTAAAAAAGAAGCGCGCAGCTTTTGGAGGAGCTGCGCGCTTCTTGGCGTATTGTGTGCAGTTTTCAGGGATTTCTAAAGGCGGTTTTTATGAATTTGCCGCGCAAATTCATTGGGAGACCCCCTAATTGGGTCTCCCACGAACAAACAGTCCACCGGACTGTTTGTTCTCCCGTCCTGATTTTTGGGAGGCAAAAAGGTTTCGCTTTCTGCGGAAAGCGACTTAGGGCGCTGCCCTAAGAACCCGCAAGCTTTTGAAAAAGCTTGAGCAAAACTTTATTGGTCGCTCCGCTATCGTTGTCGGGGGCGAGGTGTTGGCCTTAGCCTTGGGTTTCGCCTTTATCTTCGAGCAGGGTGACGGTGACGGTAAATTCTTCGCCGCCTACGCCGCTCTCGTTCGGGCGGAACAGGTGGATTTCGGCGGTATCGCCGGGCTTATAATTTAAAAGTGCGTTTGCGAGCTCTTCAAGCGATTTCGTTTCGGTATCATCGATGGCGGTGATGATGTCATACGCCTGCACGTCTGTGCCGTTAAAGCAGCTGTCTTCGTCGATCTCGCTGATCATGAAGCCCTGCGGGACGTCATACATGGCGGCCTGCATCTGGGTGATGGCGGTGCCCTTGATGCCGAAGCGGACGCGGCCTTGCACATAACCGCCTGCAAGCAGGTCGTCTATGATGCTCTTTGCACCGGTGATCGGGATGGCGAAGCCCATGCCCTCGTACTGCTCGGAGACGATTTTAGCGGAACTGATGCCGATGACCTGACCGTGTAAGTTGACGAGCGGGCCGCCGGAATTGCCGGGATTGATGGCAGCGTCGGTTTGGATATACGTCATGCCGTTCGAGCTGTACGAGCCGACGGAACGGTTGAGGCCCGAGATGACGCCGCGCGTGATGGAGCCGGAGAACTGCTCGCCGCCCGGGTTGCCGATGGCGACGACCCACTGGCCCATGCGCAAGTCATCGCTGTCGCCGAACTCGGCGGGCATGTAGCCTGTGCCGTCGATTTTGAGCACGGCGAGGTCGGTGGTTTTATCGAACCCGACGACGACGGCGTCGTGAAGTTCACCGTCATACGTTTTGACCTGCATGGAAACGGATTTGGAATTTAAAATGACATGGCTGTTCGTGATGATGTAGCCGTCTTCCGTTGCGAAAATGCCGGTGCCTGTGCCCTGCGTTTCGCCGCTCTGCGTGATGACAAGCACGGTGGACGGGATGACCTTATCGTACACGGCATCAATATCGAGCTCGGCGGTATTCGGCTCTTTATCTAAGGTGATGCCCTTCGTATTCGGGGTGACGGCGATGTCCGGCGGGGTGAAGCTGTCGTCCGCATCGGGCGTTTCGTCTTCGCCGGGCGTTTCACTGTCGCTGCCGTCGTTTTCATGCGGGAAGTTCGGGATGAGCGGATCGCCCGGCAACGTTGTGACGCTGTAATCGCGGTTTACGGCGGCGTAGATGCCGTAGGAAGCAAAGCCGATGACGGAGCCTGCGACGAGGACGGACATGACGATGATGAGGATGCGCAACCCGAGCGGCATTTTCCTTTTTTGCGGCGCGGGATGCGGATACGGATTTTGCATATTCTGCGGGTACGGCGGGGGATAAGCACCTTGTCCGTAGGGCGGCGGGTACTGCCCCGGCTGCGGCTGGGTGTTGTAGTTTGCATAGCCATACGGCGGGGTTCCGTACTGCGGGGCGTTTGGCTGCGTGTTGTACGGGTAGGGCTGATACGGCGGCTGCGGGGGATAATAGCCGGTATGCTGAACGGGCTGCGGCTGCGGCGGAATGTTCACGTTCGGGATGGGCTGGGCTTCCGGCGCCTGCTCGGCATTCGGGAGCGGCTCTGCCGTGGGGGCATCGGAAACGGTCGGTTCCGGGGTGACAGTCGGTTCTGCGGGAGCGGCCGGTTCATCAGAAACGGTGGGTTCTGCGGGAATGGTCTCTGCGGTTTCCGGTGTTTCGGGGATATTGTCTCCGGAAGAAGCAGGCTCCTGCATTTCCGGGGTTTTGTTTTCAAAATCGTCCATGGTGTGATACCTCACTTTTGGATTTATTTCTGATCGGGCTCTTTATTATCCTTGTGGCCGTGGTGCTCCTTTTTGGGGCGCTCCGAGATGACGGCATCTTCGACCGGCACGGTGACCGGGATGGATCCGGTATTGTACTTCAGCTTCGGGGGTTCCTGCGGCTTCGGAATATAGAACGAGAAGCGGGTGTACTCGTTCACGACGGAGGAGACGGAAATGTCGCCGCCGTGGAGCTTGATGATGGTGCGGACAAGGTACAGGCCGAGACCCATGCCGTTTTTATCCTGACTTCTCGATTTATCGGTCTTATAAAATTTCTCGAACACGAGGGGGAGCTCATCGGACTGGATGCCGGAGCCGCTGTTTTCTATGGTGACGACGATGCGGTCGATGCTGTCCGAGACGTTGAAGGAGATGTAGCCTTCGGTGTTTGTGAACTTGACGGCGTTTTCGACAAGGTTATAGACGACCTGATGCAAAAGGTCTTCATCGCCGTGCACCTGCATGGGCTGCAAGGTATCGAGCCCGCGAATGTCGATCTTCTTTTCGTCGATGCTCTTTTCAAACGTGAGCACGGTGGAGAGGACGGTCTCGGAAATATCGAAATCGTTTGGGCGGAGCTTCAGCTCGCCGTTATCGATGCGGGAGAGATTTAACATAGTGCGGACAAGACGCGAGAGGCGCTTGACCTCGTCGGAGACGATATGCAGGTAATGCGACTGGCGCTCCGGCGGAATGGTGCCGTCCAGAATGCCGTCGATGAAGCCCTTGATGGTGGTCATGGGGGTGCGCAGCTCGTGGGCGATGTTGCCCATGA
>ENA-ORTB01002217-ORTB01002217.1-human-gut-metagenome-genome-assembly--contig:-NODE-2217-length-18615-cov-4.803071_pt1 | contig 18615 bp, 20 predicted proteins | sample MGYA00241905_ERZ509174 | MGnify/ENA primary metagenome ERZ509174 (study PRJEB26280, sample SAMEA2338851) | human gut metagenome | biome: human gut; feature: human-associated habitat; material: faeces... | reverse complement strand
GCTGATTTCTAACGCAAAATCTGTTACCATAAATTATCCAAACGTGTCCTGATTCTTCTGGCTCTGGATGATAAGAAAAATTCCAATCTGAATCATAGACAGATTGCTTCCGCATGGAATACAACGGTAACAACCATTGTAGCAACTGCACGCGATTATTTTCAAAATGGACTGGAACATATCCCGCTGGATGATATAGAAACGGCATTTGAAGGCGAAACCGGAGCTTCGGCGGGGTGTTCATCCTTGAGCACCCCCGCTTCACAGGAAAAAAGGTCTTTGTCATTTTGACAAAGACCTTTTTTCTGTGAAATTCGCCTTACGGCGAGTGAAATAATAACCTGCGGTTATTGTGAAATTGCTTCGCAGTGAAATGCACTGCGCGCGTTAAGGGCGAATTTAATAACAACTGCAAGTTGTTTTCACATTGCGATTAGGACTCCAAATCGACCATATTATTCCGATTTCAAAAGGCGGAAAAACGGTTGCTTCTAATTTGCAGGTGCTGTGTTCAAAATGTAATGGCAGAAAGGGGAATAGAAGAACGACATAAAGAAAGAACACAAATCGTGAGCAGTTAGTTTAAAACGATTTGTGTTCTTTTTGCTTTTAAATTAAAATATAAGCTTTTTTAGTTTCTCTCAACCATCGCTCTCAAAAGTTCAATTTCGGCTTTGTAGCCGGGGAGTTCGTTTGGAGTTTCGAGATAAAAGGGGAGGCGGCGCAGGACAGGGTGGTTGATGATGCGGCGGAACGCTTCCGTGCCAATCTTGCCCTCGCCGATCTTTGCGTGGCGGTCTTTGTGAGAGGAAAGCCCGAAGATGCTGTCGTTAATGTGTACCGCTTTCAGACGGTTAAGCCCAATCACGCGGTCAAACTCCGTCAACACACCGTCGAGGTCGTTTACAATGTCATACCCGGCATCGAACACGTGGCAGGTATCGAGGCACACGCCCATGAGGTCGGAGAGCGTTACGCGGTCCAGAATTTCACGGAGTTCCTCAAAATGAGAGCCGACTTCCGTGCCCTTGCCTGCCATGGTCTCGAGTAAAACCGTGGTGGTCTGTTCGGGAGATAAAATGGCGTTCAGCGTTTCGCTGATCTGTGTGACGCCGGTCTCGATGCCTTGTCCAACGTGGCTGCCGGGGTGGAAGTTATAGAGATTGTGCGGTGTGGCTTCCAGACGCTTCAAATCATCCTGCATCGTTTCGCGGGCAAATGTGCGGGTGTCTTCGTTTGCGGAGCAGGGATTGATCGTATACGGCGCGTGGGCGAGCAGCACGGCAAAGTGGTTTTCCGCCGCTAACTCGTTTAACTTCTGTGCATCGTTCAGATCAAGCGGCTTTGCACGGCTGCCGCGCGGGTTTCGCGTGAAGAACTGGAACGTATCCGCGCCGATGGAAAGTGCCGTTTTGCCCATGGCGTAGTAGCCCTTAGAGGCAGAAAGATGACAACCGATGTGCAGCATGGCTTATTCCTTGGAGTTCCAGTTTTTGTAGATCTCTTTTGTGGAACGCACCATTTCCTGCGCAAAATCGGAAACATATTTGCGGTTATAGAACGCCTTCGTGCGGTCGTTTGGCATCATTTCGAGCAGCTCTTCTTCAGAAAGTTCACGATACCGGTTCTCAAACACGATGGAGCTCTTTGCAAAACGAGTTGTCTGCTTTCTTTCCTTTTGCTGCTGGGTGGGATAGCCGAAGACCAGCATGCAAAGCGGCGCGACCTGCGGGGGCAGGTTTAAAAGCTCTTTGTGAATCTCGAAGTTCTCCACAATATCGCCGATATAGCAGGAACCGATGCCGAGGCTTTCCGCGGCGATGCAGGCTGTGTGTGCGGCGATGACGGCATCTTCCGTTGCAAGCACCATGTTGCTGAGCTCCGGCGCGGGAATGTTTTCGCAGCCCGCCATTTTGAACTTTCTGTACCAACGGTGGTAATCTGCACAGAAAATGAGCACCATTTTCGCCTGTGCAATGAACGGCTGATGATCACAGGTTTCGGCAAGCTTATCCTTAATGGACTGATCCGTCACGTCGATGATGGAGTACGGCATGCAGTTGCCGCCGGTCGGTGCGCGCATGGCAGCGGCAAGGATAATATCTTTGATTTCGGGTGAGATCTCCTTATCCTCAAAAACACGGACGGACTTGCGGTTCATCAAAACTTGAATCGTTTCATTCATTTTTTAGACCCCTTCCAAATTGTTGTAATTAAGCTGCTAACAGTATAGCACAATAAAGCATCTGTGTAAAGAAAAATATAGAGCCGAAGTGCACGGGAAAACGGTACTATGGGTTGACAAATTTAACAGCGGGGTTATAATAATATCAAAGAGGCGTATGAGGAGTGCGGCTATGGAATTGCATGAACTGATGGGAAAATTACATAAGCTGGAGCTTGTGCAACAGCTTGCGCATCGGCGTGGGGCGCAGGAGCATGGTCTGTATTTCGGCCAGATGCCTGTGCTGGATTTCATTGCGGCAAATCCCGGGTGTACACAGGTGCAGGTGGCAGACCATCTGCGTGTCAGCCCGGCCTCCATTGCGCTCTCTACAAAGCGTTTGCAGAAGGCGGGGTATCTCACAAAAGAAGTGGATGCCGAAAACTTACGCTGCAAGCGGCTTTATATCTCAGAAGAAGGGCAAAGGGCCTGTGCCATGTGCCGCGAGCGGTTAGACCAGATCGACGCGGTGGCGTTTCAGGGCTTTTCGGAAGAAGAGCTTGAAGTGTTTTCCTCTTTTTTGGATCGCGTGACGCTCAACATGACGGGCGAGAGCGAGAATGTTGTGAGCGGCGAATTGTTCGGCCATTTGTGCCGGGAGCTCGATGCCATTGAAAAAGAGGCGAAGAAAAGCTGATTTTCTGGTAAGGTTGTGTTTTTTACCATCTGATTTGCAAAAAATATCAAATACATTCCTGCGCTCTTTCATTATAATAAGGGCGTAAACACAGAGGCGATACCACAATGCCGGTCAATCGGGCAAAATTTCACTTCGATAATACATACGCTGGTATGGATATGCTGTACGGGCCATATGTTCTGTATCAGATTGGGGACTTAAGCTGCGAAGCAGGTTACCAGACCTTTGAGCACGAGCAGGCGGTCTATGAGATTACATACGTGCTTTCCGGCACCGGTGCATTTTATGTAGATGATACGGTGTACACCATGCAGAAGGGTGACCTGCTCCTTGTGCGCAAGGGACAGATGCACAACATCATCTCGGCGGAGATCGAACCGCTGCGTTTCTTTTATCTCGGCTTTGATTTTGTGGAGCCGATCGTAAATGAGAAGATTGCACAGCTTAAGAGTTTTTTCGATACGAACGAGCAGGTGCAGTTTCATAACGCGGTCAGCTTACAGGACACGTTCATGCGCGTGCTTTCCGAATTCATTTCGGACGACGTACTCTCGAACCTTTTGATTGAAGCGTACATGCAGGAGATCATCTGCGGCGTATACCGCATTTTCAGCCGAAAGTTCTACAAAAACTACTTACTGAGCGGCAGCAATAATTCCGATGAAAAGCTCGTCTACGATGTCATCAATTACATTGATGTGCACCTTGAGTCCATGGAAAATCTCAGCGCGCTCAGTGCGGAGTTTGGGTACAGTTATACCCATATTGCGCAGAAGTTCTCTGCGTTTACGGGCGAAAGCCTGAAATCCTACCACACAAAGCGGCGCTTTGAAAAGTCAAACGAGTATCTTCGCCAGGGATATTCCGTTACAAAAGTCGCCGAGTTGATGGGCTTCAAATCGATCCATGCGTTCAGCCGCGCCTACAAAAAATATGTGGGCATGGCGCCGCGTGAATATAAAAAATGGGCTGAGGAGGATAAAAAGAACCTTCCGCAGCCCGCAGAAAATTCTTAAAGGAGTTGTATTCCAATGAAAGTTGCCGTTATTGGTTGCGGTACGATCGCAAATGCAGCACACATCCCGTCTTACATGAATAACCCGGAGGCGGAAATCAAGTATTTCTGCGACATTATCCCGGAGCGCGCACAGGCTGCCGTTGAAAAGTACGGCTGCGGCACCGCTGTTGTGGATTATCACGATGTCCTGGCAGACCCGGAAGTTGAAGCTGTTTCCGTCTGCACCCCGAACAATGTTCACCCGACCATTTCCATTGACGCATTGCGCGCAGGCAAGAACGTTCTGTGCGAGAAGCCGGCTGCAAGAACCTACAAGGAAGCCCTTGAGATGCAGAAGGTTCAGCACGAGACCGGCAAAGTGCTCAATATCGGCGTTGTTAACCGCTTCAATGACAGCGTTAACCTCATCAAAAAGTATATCGACGACGGCAAACTCGGCGATATCTACCATGTACATGCCAGCTTCCGTGCACACCGTTCCATTCCGGGCCTCGGCGGCGCGTTCACCACAAAGGCGATTGCAGGTGGCGGTGCTCTGATTGACTGGGGTGTACATTACCTTGATATCGTTATGTACTGCTGCGGCGACCCGAAGGTTAAGACCGTTACGGGTGAAGCCTTCTGCGAGCTTGGCAAGGACATGAAGGGCTACGCATACACCGACATGTGGGCAGGTCCCCCGAAGTACGACGGCACCTACGACGTGGACGACTCTGTTGTCGGCATGATCCGTACCGAAGGCCCGGTCATCTCTCTGCACGGCGCTTGGGCGCAGAACATCGGCGAAAACGAGTGTTACATCGACTTCATGGGCGATAAGGGTGGCATCCGTCTCCAGTACGGCAAGGATTTCACCGTTTACAGCTCCGAGTACGGTGCACTCACGGAGTATAAGCCTGTCTTTAAGATGCGCGACCACTTCCAGAACGAGATTGACGCATTCATCGACTGCATCAAGACCGGCAAGAAGCTGCCGTCTCACATCGACACCGTTATCATCACGGCACAGATGATGCAGGCGATTTACGATTCCTCCGAGCAGCACAAAGAGATCACGCTGGGCTAAGCTCCCTGTGCATTAAGAAAGGAAATTGCTTATGTATCCCTTTTCTATCGGCGTTCTGATGGACGGCTTCCGCACCGATACGCTCACGGCTCTCGATAAAGCTGTTGCAGTCGGCGCGACCGGCATTCAGGTTTACGCAACAAAAGGCGAAATGGCGCCCGAGAATATGAACGCAGAAGCACGCCGCGAATTTTTGAAGCGCGTGAAGGATCACGGCCTGACGATCTCTGCGTTGTGCGGCGACCTCGGCCACGGCTTCAACGACCCGAAGCTGAACCCGGAGCTCATTGAAAAATCCAAACGCATCGTAGACCTTGCAAAGGACCTCGAGACCGATGTAATCACAACGCATATCGGCGTTGTACCGAACGACCCGAGCCACCCGCGCTATGCAATCATGCAGGATGCTTGCGGTCAGCTTGCGGCGTATGCAGACTCCATGCAGGCACACTTCGCCGTGGAGACCGGCCCGGAGATTGCAACGACGCTGAAGGGGTTCCTTGACGGCCTCCATTCCAAGGGTGTTTCCGTCAACCTTGATCCGGCAAACTTTGTTATGGTCACGGGCGACGACCCGGTGCAGGCGGTCTACACGCTGAAGGATTACATTGTGCACACACATGCAAAAGACGGCAAGCGTCTGCATTATGTCTGCCCGGAGATCCTGTACGGCATGGAGGAATCCGACATGCTGAACGACGCTTCCTTCATTGAGCTTCCGCTCGGCGAAGGCGACGTTGATTTCCCGGCGTACTTCAAGGCGCTGAACGACATCGGCTATAAGGGCTTCCTGACGATTGAACGTGAAGTCGGCGACGACCCTGAGGGTGATATCCGCAAGGCGGCAGATTACATCCGCAGCCTGATCTGATTTTAAAAAGCACAGAAGGAGAACGGTTTCGGCCGCTCTCCTTTTTGCATCGTAACTTTTTGCTGCGTCCGACGCATGGCCCAACGGTGTTTTACGTGTATGCCGCAACGGTTGAAAGCGCGGATATCCCAATCACGCTGCAGGCGAATGAAACGATCGATTACAAATTTCTGCCGTATGACAAATTCTGCGATTTCGTACAGTCCGAGCCGTTTGCCGACTCCATACGGGAGCGTTTTCCGGCGTATCAAAACGCGCTCGAAACATATGTAAAGCAAGTTTTGAAAGACGAAACTTGCAAAAAATGACGGAGAAAAAATCAATTATTCATTTGCGTGCTTTCCTGTTGAATTTTGGTGTTTGCTGTGTTAAAATCTCAGACGGACTAAAAACAGGCGGCTTGCCTGCAATGAGGAAAGTTGGCGTAGTATGAATAACCCAATCCAAAACGTTAAAGAAAAGCTTACAAAACAAAATTTAAAGACATTTTTGCTCATCACGTTTGGCACCTTTATTTTTGCCATCGGCATTTATTTCTTTAAATTTCCGAATAATTTCTCCACCGGCGGCGTGAGCGGTATCTCTATTCTGCTCGGTCGTATTTTTCCGTCGTTCTCCACGGCGGGTATCATGTGGATTATCAATATCATCCTGCTCATCGTCGGTTTTATCGTTTTAGGACGCGGTTTTGGTGTGCTTACCGTGTATTGCAGCATGCTGCTTTCGTTTTTGACGTGGCTGTTTGAAAAGGTCATTCCGCTTTCCAAGCCGCTTACCGATCAGCCGTTTCTCGAGCTGTGCTACGGCATGATGCTGCCGGCGGTCGGCTCGGCGATCCTCTTTAACTGCAACGCTTCGAGCGGCGGCACGGATATTGTTGCGATGATCCTCAAAAAGTACACGAGTCTTGATATCGGCAAAGCGCTGCTCGTCAGTGATGCGCTCATCGCATTTTCCGCGATATTTGTGTTCGATATCCGCACAGGCCTGTTTTCGCTGCTCGGTCTTGCTATCAAAGCGTTCATGGTCGATTCCGTGATTGAAGGTATTAACCTCTGCAAATATTTCTCCATTGTCACCACGCACCCGGAGGAGATTTGCGATTACATCATTCACAAGATGAACCGCAGCTCGACCATTGTGGATGCCACAGGCGCGTATTCGCATGAGGGCTGCAAGGTCGTCATGGTTGCGTGCAGACGCGGTGAAGCTGTGAAGCTCCGCGCGTATGTCCGTTCCGTCGATAAAAAGGCATTTATGTTCATCACGAATACGAGCGAGATCATCGGCAAGGGCTTCCGTTCTGTTGAATGACCGTACATAAAAGTTTTTGGCAGCGCATCGTTTCGGTGTGCTGCTTTTTTACAGGCGAAAATTTAATTTAGTATTGACTTAATTAGAATTCGTGCTATAATTTAATTTAGCAAATGCTTAATCAGGAGGACGCTATGGGTTCAACGGCTATGATGTTCAAAGCACTGGCAGATGAAAACCGCCTTTTGCTGCTGCGCCTTTTGCTGCGCCGCAACTGTTGCGTGCGCGCACTGGCAAGACAGCTGGATATTTCGGAAGCGGCGGTTTCACAGCATTTAAAAGTTCTGCGTGAAGCGGGGCTCATTTTCGGCGAAAAGTGCGGTTATTTCATGCACTACACCGTCAATCGCGCGGCGCTTAAAGAACTCAGCAGCCAGCTCTCTCGCATGGCGCTTTCTGCAGAGCAGTTGCCCTGCACACCGCAGCATGGCGGGTGCAGCCGTGCGGAATATGACAAATGCCGAAACGCGGCACAGCCGCAGACGGAGCATATTCTGCACGTAGCAGAAAATAGGATATTTGATTTGAAAGGAAGCATGAACATGAAAATCGCGGTAACGTATCAGAGCGGACTGGTTTTCCAGCATTTCGGCCATTCCGAAGCGTTTAAGATCTATGAGATTGAGAACGGCGAAGTTAAAAATGCAGAGGTCGCGCCCACAAACGGCAGCGGCCACGGTGCACTGGCTGGCTTTTTGAAGCAACACGGCGTGAATGCGCTCATCTGCGGCGGCATCGGCGGCGGTGCGCGCACGGCGCTTGCAGAAGCGGGCATCGAGTTGTATCCCGGTGTTTCCGGCAGCGCGGACGCGGCGGTCAATTCGCTGCTGAACGGCACACTGCTCTATAACCCGGATACCGTCTGTGCACACCATCACCACGAGGATGGTCATGACTGCGGCAGCCATAGCTGCGGGGAAGATAAGCACGGCTGCGCGGGCAATCATTGATTTACCGGAAGGGTCATTTCGGCATTTGCTGCGATGACCTTTCTTTTTCTTTACAAACCGCGAAACTGTTTGAAAACACGCGATTTCTGTGTTATACTATACGCAGAGTTTGAAATTTATCTACGGGAGGACAAGCATGTCGAATCCGTACAGAGAGGAATTTATCTCCATTTATACACAGAATATCACGCGCGAGGGCTCGCAGAAGCTTTTGGCGTGGTTGGATACCACCGATTTTTACACCGCGCCGGCAAGCACAAAGTTCCACTGTGCCTGCGAAAGCGGCCTTGTGATGCACAGCCTGAATGTCTACAAGGCGATGCGCGAGCGTTGGTTTGACGAGGGCGACAGTGAAGAGAGCTTTGCGATATGCGCGCTGCTGCACGACGTGTGCAAATCGCAGTTTTATAAGACCTCCACGCGCAACGTGAAAAATGACGAGACCGGGCAGTGGGAAAAGCGTCCGTTTTACACGGTGGACGATGCATTCCCGTTCGGTCACGGTGAAAAATCCGTTTACCTCATCGAGCGTTTTATGCGTCTAAAGCCTGTGGAGGCCATGGCAGTTCGCTGGCACATGGGTGGCTTTGACGACGCGGCGAAGGGCGGCAGCTTTGCCATCAGCCTGGCATTTGACCGCTATCCGCTCGCCGTGAAGCTGCACATGGCTGATTTGGAATCAACCTATCTGCGCGAAAAAGGCACCTCCGATGTGCGTTGAGAGGCGGTGAGCAGATGATCGCGATACAAACTGCAAATTTAACGAAAAAATACGGCGACATCATTGCGATAAATGGCGTGGACCTTGAAGTGGAAGCCGGGGAGATCGTCGGCTGCCTCGGCCCGGAGAGATCCGGCAAAACGACGCTGCTGCGCCTTTTAACGGGTCTTGTGCGCCCGACGCTCGGCGACAGCACAGTGTTGGGACTTTCTTCTGTGAAAGAGAGTCGCAAACTGCGCGCGAAAAGCGGTATCGTTACCGATACGGCGGCCTGCATTGGCAGCATGAGCGCTCTGGAAAACCTGCTGATGTTCGCTTCCATGTATGGCATGCGCAAGGAGCAAGCCCGTACACATGCGGCGCAGCTTTTGAAGAAGCTTGACCTTTGGAACGCGCGCGACCGCAAGGTCTACACGTTTTCCACAGAGATGTGCCGCCGGTTATCGCTGGCGCGTGCGCTTGTGCATCACCCGCAGATCGTGTTTTCGGACGGTTTGCCCGGCGGCGAGCAAGCGGTATCGGACGCAATGGTGCTGCGTACACTTTCGGATTATGCAAAGGAAACCGGCGCCACGGTGCTGCTTTGCACCGATCATCTTGAAAGCGCGGAGGAGATCTGCACAAGCTTTGCGGTGCTGGAGCACGGCTTTTTACGGGCGAGCGGCGACCTTTCGATGCTTACTGCCGCTTTTGAATTGACGCCTATGGCGGTAATCCGCGTGAGCGACACGCAGAAGATGCCGGAGGACTTCATACTGCATGATGGCGCGTGGGAAAAGCCAATCGAATCCGAAGCCGATATGCCGGAGCTTATTTCCGGGCTTGTGCGGGAGAATGTCGGCATTTACGAAGCATCCGTGTGTACGCCCACATTGCAGGATGTTTATTACGCGTTTGTGAAAAAGCCGGGAGAGGAGACACCGCATGAAGAAGCTGTTTTATAAGCTGTTTTCCAAAGCGGAACGTGCACTCATGATGAAGGACCTTTCCGCTTTGTGCCGCCGCAGGCTGATCTTGACGTTGCTCATCGCACTGCCGCTCGTTTTTGCGGTGGCGTTCCCGCTTTTGTTCCTGTTCGTTTCTGCTATGGTTTCACCGGAATCCTCCGGTGTGGAGCAGTTTAAAAACCTGCTCGATAACATTCCGCAGGGGACGGACGAGCGCGCGCAGATGTTCTACATTTTCACGGCGTTTATCTCGCCGATGCTGTTTATGCTCATTCCGCTTTTATCGGCAATCATTACGGCTTCGTACACGTTTGCGGGCGAGCGGGCACACGGCACAATGGAAACGCTTCTGTTTGCGCCGTTCAGCGTGCGCCGCTTTTTGCAGGTGAAGGCGGCAAGCAATGTTTTGGCTTCCGGGCTTGTCACGGCGGTTTCGTTTATTCTGTTCTTTGTCACCACGGCTATCGGCGATATGGTTTTGAAAGCGCCGTTTTTCTTTGACCTTTCATGGTTCGTTCTGGTGTTTTTGCTCTCGCCGGCCATCACGGTGCTGGGCGTTGCGTTTGCTGCGATGCTGACCGTGAAAGCACGCTCCACAGCGGAATCCATTCAAATTTCCGGCTATATCGTGCTGCCGATTTTGCTCATCTTCATCGGGCAGATCATGGGCCTGTATCGCTTAAACAGTATTGCGCTTTTGATTTTGACAGCGATCATCGTTGGAATCGACCTGTGTTTATTCAACTTCGGGTTCCGGCGTTTCACAGCTGAAAAGCTGCTGACGCGTCCGCCGGAAAAGCCGCGAAAGGAGAAAACCAATGTCTATTGACCTGCACTGCCACACAAGATATTCGGACGGCTCCACGCCGCTTGAAGAGCTTATACAGCTTGCTGCGCTCCGCGGCGTGACGACGTTCGCGCTCACCGACCACGATACCATGGCGGGCTGCGAATGCGCGTTGGAGCTTGGGCGGGAAGCGGGCGTGACGGTGATTCCCGGCGTGGAAATTTCTGCTGCAGACCCGAAGCGTCACGGCAAAGCGCATATCCTGTGCTATAAGCCGAAGAGGCCCGAAGTGGTGCTGCCGCTGCTGCAAAAAACGACGGACAGCCGCCATGCGGCGATGCTACGCTCTGTTGATAAAGTCTGCCGCCTGTATGCGATTCCGCGCGAGATGATTCTGCGCCGCGCGGAGGGCTCGACGAATATCTACAAGCAGCACGTTTTGCAGGCATTAATGGACGCCGGCTACGCGAGTGAGATGTTCGGCGAGGTTTTTAAGAAGCTCTATGATTCCAAAACGGGCATCGCCTACGAGAAGGTGGATTATCCCGACATCGATACCGTGATGGATGCGGTTGACGCCGCAGAGGGCATCGCGGTCTTGGCGCACCCGAGCGAATACCGCAGCATGGATCTTCTGCGCGAGCTGTGCAGAAACCACCGCATCCGCGGCATTGAAGTTTATCACCCGCGCAACACGGAGGAGGATAAAGCGGAAATGTTGCGCTTAGCCGAAAAGTATGACCTTGCCGTCACCGGCGGCACGGATTATCACGGCTTTTACACGACAAAGAAAAATCCGGTCGGCACGTTCACGACGGCCGAATCCGAATTTGATAAATTATTTTCTGAATGAAAGGGAAATGCAAAATGAAGTATGATTTCACACCGAAAGGTGTATGTTCCAGAGGCATTCATGTAGAGCTCGATGGCGACGTTATCCGCTCCGTGAAATTCGATGGCGGCTGTAACGGCAATACGCAGGGCGTGGCAGCGCTTGCGGTTGGTATGACCGTTGACGAATACGTAAAGCGCTGTAAGGGCATCAAGTGCGGCTTTAAGAACACCTCCTGCCCGGATCAGCTCGCGCTCGCACTGGAAGAAGCGCTTGCAGAGCAGAAGAAGGCATAAGTAATTTGCTCAAGAGAAATTACCCGGAGAGAAACTCTTTCCGGGTTTTTCTCTGTTTGGGCTTGATTTTTCCTCAGAATACGGTATAATAGTTTAGTCAACAAAATATGCGGGTATGGCGGAATTGGCAGACGCGCCAGATTTAGGTTCTGGTACTTCGGTGTGCAGGTTCAACTCCTGTTACCCGCACCATCAAGAGGCTATAAAAAAGATATAGCCCGTGGAAATCCCGATTTTATCGGGGTTTCCACCGTTTTATACGGCAAAATTTTAGCGACCGATTTTGTAGATGTAAATCGGTCGTTTTCCCTTTATATAAGGTTTTGAACTCTCACACAACCGAACACCCGATACGCAGGCAGATAGAAATCAAAAATCTATAAGTAAAACAACCTCTTTTGCAGCTAAAGCACACAATGAACGGAGGTGAAATACTGTGCAGCTTCTTTATGGCGTACCTGAAGATATTGAAAAATTGTAGAGAAATCGGTCTCGATAAACTACTCATAACCTGTATTGACGGCAATATTGGCAGTGAGAAAACGATACGTAATAATGGTGGCGTTTACGAATCTACCGTATATGAATCAGGCAAAAATTGTAGCCTGAAGAGATTCTGGATAACCCTATAACTGAAGTAATAATTGGTGAAAGATATGAATCGACTACTTATAGTTGACGGCAGCAATCTACTGTTCCAAATGTTTTTCGGAATGCCGTCGAGAATAACAAATTCAGAAGGAAAAGCAATCCAAGGCACCCTTGGATTTGTTGGTGCGCTGCTCAAGATCATCCGCAGAACCGAACCGACACACATTGCGGTTTTATTTGATGGTGAACACGAGAATGAACGTACCGAGCTGAACGCCGACTATAAGGCAAACCGAGTTGATTACAGTCAGACACCTGAGGAAGATTCACCGTTCTCACAACTTCCTGATGTGTACGCTGCACTCGATTATATGGGCATCAAGCATACAGAGACCACAGTTTGTGAAACCGATGACTGGATTGCAGGCTATGCTCATACATACGGTGATAACACCGAAGTAATAGTTGCTTCCTTTGACAGCGACTTCTTCCAGCTCATCACCGAGAACGTATCCATTCTCAGATATCGGGGCGATAATACTGTTATCTGTACTCCTGCGTACCTGAGGGAGAAATTCGGCATTGAACCGAGTCAGTATGCAGACTTCAAATCCCTTACCGGCGATTCTTCCGATAACATTAAAGGCGCCGATAAAGTTGGACCCAAGACAGCATCTTCTCTGCTAAGTGAGTTTGGCAATCTTGAGAATATAATTCTGAATGCGGCACCAATAAAGAAACCATCCATACGAGAGTCTATTATCAGAAATGCTGACAGACTCAGAACAAATTATAAGCTTATAAAACTTGAAGGTACGGTACCGTTGCCATTTACTATGAAGGAACTTCCGTACACATATGACGGTATTACTACCAACGAGGTTTTGAAAGGTATAGGTGTCAAATGAAACTGATACTTTCATCTTGCGATTTTCGCAATGACAATGCAAGAAAAACTATAATAGATAATTTGAGCAAGCCCATAAGCCAATGTAAGCTCCTGTACATTCCTAATGAGAAAGCTACATTTGAGACTATAAATGATGCGGAGTTGTCCGCCGCCGAATATGCGCGGCTTGCCGAACGGGGATATATTTCGTTCATTACATTCTTAAACGGGGCAATCTCGTTTTCTCCCTCATCGCTGTCAACTAAATCGTTGATTGCTATGAACCGAACATTATGATCCGGAAAATAGATGTCCGTGTATTGCCCGACGGTAACATAGTCGCGCCCAAGTCGGGATAGATCCTTGACGATATGGATTTTAGGTTGGTTATGAACATCCGCACCATAATCGGACACCAATTGTGATACAATAGGTATCATGATTGGTGTTTATTTTTCTCAATAAATGTGTAGGAGGGAATAAAGTGAAATTAAATGCTGCGATAAAAAATATGACTACCCAAATTGCCGATGTTCTTTCGCTTAACGATCCTTCTGTTTACATTTATGGTTCTTATGTGTTAGATGATTTTCAACACGGCTGGAGCGACATAGATATTCTCGTTCTAACCCAAAAGTCTATTTCCGAACAACAGGCTAATGAACTTGTTTGCCTCCGGCAGAGTATTACTGCCGCCGAGTCCGATAATCCGTTTTACCGTTGCTTTGAGGGTGGCATGTTGACACTAAACGCATTTATTCGCAAGGTTCCGGATAGAGTTGTCTATTGGGGAACAAGTGGACAAAGAATTACTGACAGCTATCATTTTGATGCGTGTTGCATGAAAGAACTGCTTGACTACAGCCGTCTCTTGCATGGAAAAGACATACGGGGACAATTGACTCCGCCTTCTTTTGAGGACATAAAAACAAATATACAATTTCATTATGATACGATTCGAAAATATGCAAGCAGTACCGGACGAAGTATCTATTCTTTTGGTTGGCTTTTGGATATTGCCAGATGCATTTACACACTTCGTACCGGAAAAATCATTTCCAAAACGGCTGCCGGAGAGTGGGCATTGCAAAACTGTTTATTCCACAACATCACCGCACTTGAAACCGCCTTAGAGGTTAGAAAAAATCCGCAAAAATATTTGGAAAGTGCCGAGCTGCAGGCTTTGTCGGGGAAGCTAGGAAATGCTATACAGCAGTATGCGGACGTGCTTGAGAAGGAATTAAAAACCACATCATTTGTTGGGGTGTGCACTTTTTAACGGTACTCGGCACCTTTTAACGAAAGGTCGTAAGGGGTGTGCATTTTGTATCAAAGTAGGTCACTATTTTCATAAAAACGAGTGTATTCAGCGGCTTTGGCTTTTGTGTTCACTCGTTTTTTATATGCCATATATATGACACGATCGGCCGAACGGCGAAGCGGAAATCAGAGAATACTATGAAATGGCACCGGGTATCGTTGAAGCTATCAATCAAAAATCGAACGCCCAAGAAATCTGGAACGAGGTATATAAAGATCTCGTTGAGCCGTGTGTGAACATGATTCATAATTCTCTGAAATTGAATCAAAAATACAAAGCATAAGAATCAAAAACAGAAGGTCAAGCCGGATAAGAGACTTGACCTTCTGTTTTCGTATTTATAGTTGTCTAAAAATTATTTCGCGTTGACCGCTTCTTCGATGGCTTCCAAAACGGTGTCGTAGTCCGCTTCCGTGACGAGGAGGGAGATCTCAACTTCGGAAGTCGTGATGAGGCGGATGTCGGCGTCGCTTGCGGCGATGGCGCTGAACACTCTGGCTGCCATGCCCGGCGTGTTTTTCATCTGCGGGTCATAGACGGAGATTTTATGGTTCACGCTGCTGACGATAACCTTGATGCCGGTCTCGGTCTTGAGCGTATTTGCAAAAGACAGCACCTCGATGAGGTCTTGGTCAGAAATGGTAAAAGAAAGGCCGGCATTTGCACCGTGGTTCGGGGGCATGGAGATCATATCGATGTTGATATCGAGCTCCGCGATGCGCTCGAATACCTCAGCCATAAAGCCTGTGGTGGCGGGGCTGCCTTGCAGGGTGACCAGTGTGATATTGCTGACCGTGCTGATTTCGGTTGTGCCCATGATCTGTTCCATCCTTTCTTAAACCAAAGCGGACATGTCGTAAAGGCCGGGGCCTTTGCCGCTCATGAATACCGCTGCGTTTACTGCGCCCACCGCGAACAGCTCTTTGGACTGCGCGGAATGGGAGAGCGTGATGACCTCGTTGTTGCCCGCAAAGATCACCTCATGCTCGCCGACAATGGTGCCGCCGCGCACGGAATGAATGCCAATCTCGCTCTTTTCGCGCTTTTTGCGCTGTGCATGGCGATCGTACATATACTGCGTTTCGCCGTCGCGCACGGAAGCAAGCGCATCGGCAAGCATCAAAGCCGTGCCGCTCGGCGCATCAATCTTCTGGTTGTGGTGCTTTTCGACGATCTCAATGTCGAACTGGTCGCCGAGCACCTTTGCTGCCTTCTTTGCAAGCTCCAGCATCAGGTTAATGCCGAGTGACATGTTGCGGGAATAGAAGATTGGCTGCGTTTCGGAAGCTTTGGTAAGCTCCGCGGTCTGCTCTGCTGTGTAGCCCGTGGTGCAGAGCACAGCCGGAATGCCACCCTTTTCCGCCGCGTAGTGCAAAATCGGCGTCAAAAGGGAGGGGTGGGAGAAGTCGATGATAACATCTGCCGCTTCCGTCACCTGATCGATGGAGGTGTAAGCGGGGTAGGAAGCAGTCTGTGCATTGACGTTCAGATCAACGCCGGCAACAATCTCGCAATCGGTGCGTTCGGAAACAAGCTGCGTGATGAAGTGACCCATTTTGCCGCAGCAGCCACATAAAATAATCCTTGTCATTTTACGTCCGTTCCTTTCTTAATCAGGCGAGCTGCAGATGCTTTGCCATTTCGGCTTTCAGCTTTGCAATCTGCTCATCGGACATATCGGCAAGCGGCAAGCGGCAGTGGCCGCAGTTGAAGCCCATCAGGTTCAATGCCTGCTTTACCGGGATTGGGTTGACGTCCATGAACAGTGCGTTCATGAGGTCGAGATACTTAAACGTGAGTGTCTGCGCCGTCTTGAGGTCGCCCGCAACGGAAGCGGTGGCAAGCTCGTGCATTTCTTTCGGCATGATGTTGGAGAACGTAGAGATGACGCCCTTGCCGCCGAGAGACGCAATCGGCAAAGTCTGCGTGTCTTCACCGGAGTAAACCGTGAGGTCATCACCGCAAAGCTCACGCGTTTTGATGAGCGCGGAGATGTCGTGGTTCGCTTCCTTCGTGGCAACGATGTTTTGCGTCTTCGAGAGCTCGTAGTACGTTTCCGGCAGAATGTTGAGGCCGGTGCGGCTCGGGACATTATATACAATGCACGGAATTTTTACACTGCCCGCAATGCGGTTGAAGCTTGCAACGAGGCCGCGCTGGGAAGTCTTGTTGTAGTACGGCGTGACAAGCAGAAGGCCGTTTGCGCCGAGTGCTTCTGCTTTTTGGGAGAGCTCCACGGCGTAGGCGGTATCATTGCTGCCGGTGCCTGCGATGACCGGCACGCGGCCGGCAACCTTGTTTACGGTGAACTCGATGACCTTCACGTGCTCTTCATCGGTGAGCGTTGCCGCTTCGCCGGTGGTACCGCAGGTGACAATGGCATCGGTGCCGCTTGTGATCTGAAACTCGATGAGCTTTTCAAGCTCCTCGTAGTTTACGGACATATCCGGGTTAAACGGGGTAACAAGTGCCACCGCTGCGCCGGTAAAAATGGTTTCTTTCATCTAAAAAATACCTCCTGAACGGTATTAGTCAAAATAGCCCTTCTTTGCGAGCAGCTCTGCAAGCAGAACACCGCCGCCTGCTGCGCCGCGCAGCGTGTTGTGGGAAAGGCAAACGAACTTGTAGTCATACTGGGTATCCGGGCGCAGTCTGCCGATGGAAACGGCCATACCATGCTCCAGTTCACGGTCGAGTTTTGCCTGCGGACGGTCTGCTTCCGTAAAGTAGTGCAGGAACTGCTTCGGTGCGCTCGGCAGCTCGAGCTCCTGTGCCGGGCCGCGGAACTCTGTCCAACGGCGGATGATTTCCTCCGGTGAGACCTTCTTTTCCATGGAGACGAACACCGCAGCCGTATGGCCGTCGGAAACCGGCACGCGGAAGCACTGTGCCGTGATGGACGGGGTGGCCGCGTTGACAATCTTATCGCCCTCAATGTGGCCCCACAGCTTCATCGGCTCCTGCTCGGATTTTTCTTCCTCGCCGCCGATATACGGGATGACGTTGTCGAGAATATCGGGATACGTTTCAAAGGTTTTGCCGGCGCCGGAGATGGCCTGATATGTGCAGGCGAGCACCTTCGTGACGCCGAGGTCCATCAGTGGGTGAATAGCCGGAACGTAGCTCTGAAGGGAGCAGTTGGACTTTACGGCGATAAAGCCGCGCTTTGTGCCGAGGCGCTTCTTCTGAGCGTCGATGATGGCAGCGTGGTCTGCGTTGACCTCCGGAATGATCATCGGAACGTCGGGAGTGAAGCGGTTAGCGGAGTTGTTGGACATTACCGGGCACTCTGCCTTTGCGTATCTCTCCTCGAGAGCCTTGATCTCGTCCTTCTTCATATCAACAGCGCAGAAAACGAAATCTACCATGGAAGCGATCTTGTCAACATCTGCGGTAGCGTCCATGATAACGATGTCCTCCATGCTCTTGGGCATGGGAGTATCCATCAGCCAGCGGGAGCCTACGGCCTCTTTGTAGGTCTTGCCAGCGGAGCGGGGAGAAGCTGCGAGTGCAACTACATGGAACCAGGGGTGGTTTTCAAGCAGGGTAGCAAAACGCTGACCTACCATACCTGTTGCGCCGATTATACCGACATTATACTTTTCTTTCATGGGAATGTTTCCTTTCTCTTTTTGCAATAAATAAAGCCGATGGAGTATAGTTCATCGGCTGGTTTGATATCGTATATATGCGATAGCTCTCCATCAGACCGATGACAGCCGGACGCCTGTTCAACGTGCAGCCAGATATGCACACCACGGATCGTGCATTCTTCGGCGGTAAGCCTTTCGCGCAGCCGGTCTCCGCAGACCGTTATGGACGCGCTACTGATCTGTTCCGCACCTCTATCAGCGGGACGATAAGTCCCCATGAGTTAATTACTCATTACCATATTATTTTAGCACATAACCGCATTGTTGTCAACCCCCATTCGTATAAATATTCTTCAATTACGGCGAGGATTTTGTTTAATTTCAACAACGATTAAAAATTGATTTATCCGTCGGTTTATGGTACAATAGAGTATACGCTAATCTATGAAAAAGGAATGTAAATTATGACGATGCTAAAATCTGATTTTAACTATGAACTTCCCGAGGAACTCATCGCGCAGACTCCGGTCGAGCCGCGGGACAGCTCCCGGCTGA
>ENA-ORTB01002216-ORTB01002216.1-human-gut-metagenome-genome-assembly--contig:-NODE-2216-length-18625-cov-5.593323_pt1 | contig 18625 bp, 15 predicted proteins | sample MGYA00241905_ERZ509174 | MGnify/ENA primary metagenome ERZ509174 (study PRJEB26280, sample SAMEA2338851) | human gut metagenome | biome: human gut; feature: human-associated habitat; material: faeces... | reverse complement strand
TTTCTCTGGGGGTTCCAAAGGGGGTATTCTCTTTGGAAAGAGAATACCCCCTTTGCCCCGCGTCCCCACGGCAGTAGGACAGAACACTGCGCCCTTTGGGCATCCAAAAAGAGAATACAGCTTTCGCTGTATGAATAAAAAACGTTCAACGAACAAAAGAAAGTTGAGGATCACCTATCATGAACAAAACGAAAACCGCTATGATCACTGTCTGCGGACGGCCTAACGTCGGCAAATCCAGCCTGACGAACGCCCTTGTGGGCGAGAAGATCGCCATCGTGTCGAACAAGCCCCAGACCACGCGCAACCGCATTTACGGCGTGGTGAACCGCGGCGACACGCAGTACGTGCTGCTCGACACGCCTGGATTCCACAAGGCACGCAACCGCCTGGGCGACTACATGGTCAAGGTCACGCGCGAATCCATCGCGGACGTGGACGCGGTGCTGCTGCTCGTTGAGCCAGTTGCGCACGTCGGCATCCCTGAGACCGAGCTCATCGAAAAGATCAAGGCTTCTCACCTGCCGGCGATTTTGTGCATCAACAAGATCGACACTGTCGAGAAAAAGGACGACCTGCTCGCCGTCATCGCGGCCTACAGCGAGGCGTATACGTTTGACGCCATTATCCCCATTTCCGCGCGCACGCACGAGGGGCTGGACGATCTGATGAACGAGCTCGGTAAGTACGCCTCTGAGGGCCCGCAGCTCTTCCCCGACGGCATGACGACTGACCAGCCCGACCGTCAGGTCGTGGGCGAGATCGTGCGCGAAAAGCTGCTGCGCAACCTCGATAAAGAGATCCCACACGGCACGGCCGTCGAGATCACGCGCTTTATTGAGCGCGACGACGAGGTCATCGAGGTCGACGCGACCATCTACTGCGAAAAGGCGAGCCACAAGGGTATCATCATCGGCAAAAACGGCGCGATGCTCAAGAAGATCTCGACCGAGGCCCGCCGCGATATCGAGCGCTTCATGGGCACAAAGGTCTACCTCGAGACTTGGGTCAAGGTCAAGGAAAACTGGCGGGACAATATGAACTATATCAGAAGCTTCGGCTACGACGAACAGTAAGCTGCGCAGAAGAGGGGAAACGCCGGTTTTCCTGCGAGCGTGAGCAAGCCGCCGCGTGCGCGGCGTCATTCGGAGCGTCAGCGGAGAATGCCATGGGGCGAATTCATTTCGCCCGTCAATGGCTTAATGGGTTCCCGCGCGGCGGCAGGCCGCGTGGGACAAACTGGCGCGACAATATGAACTATATCCGCTCGTTCGGCTACGACGAACAGTAAGAAGGAAAAACATGTCCGATAAGAAAGAAAAGAAGACCGATGACAGCGGCAATTGTATGATTTTTGGTATGCTGATCGGCATGAGCATCGGCTTTGCACTGGGGCAGCCGCTTTTTAACAACATGGCCGCCGGTATGGCGAGCGGTACGTGCATCGGTATGGCGATCGGCAGCTTCATTGACTGCATCAAAAAGCAGTAATAAATTTTCCCAGCCATAGTTCGCGGGAGTTTTCCTCATGCTAAGCATGAGGTGAGGGATTTGCGAAACGGATATTTCGCGCTGTTTTTGAAAACCGGGGAGCCGATTTTTTATTTACTGGCAGTAAATGATACCCCTTGAGGGGTGAGGGATTTTTCCCCTGCACCGTGCAGGGGATGCGGGAAAGGGGGATATTCTCTTTCTCGAAAGAGAATTCTTCCTTTTTCGCACAGGTGCGAATGTCAATGCGGCACAAGTGCCGCGTGATGCGACCCCCATTTTCTTTCCCGAGAAAGAAAACGGACGTCGCCCGTCCAAAAGAAAGGCGTTTCCCATTGCAAGCGAGCAGCTCGAAGAGCTGCAATGCTTGCCGATTGCACTTCCTGCGCGTGGCGTTGCCGCGGTTGGCGTTGCTATACGATTTGACTTGCTCCTATCATCCGCTGTTGCGCAGCCGTTGGCGGCTTTGCCGCCTTACGGATGCGGCACACCCCTTGCGGGTGCCGCTCTGCCTGTCTCGTAGTAGTGCAGCCTAATTTCCGTTTACTGACAGACTCATCAATGCGGCGAGCGCAGCAATGCCGCATTCCGCACGCAGTCTGCCGCCGTTCTAACGTCACTCGCGCCTTACGATAGTAAGGCGCGGTTGCAAGACGTAACGAAACGTGGGGGATTCATGGCGAAGCCATGTACACCGCACCCGATTCCGCAGGCTGCGCAGCTCTTCGAGCTACAAACTGTCAATGTGCGGGGTCAAGGGGGAAGCCCCCTTGCCTTTCTCTGGGGGTTCCAAAGAGGGTGTTCTCTTTGGAAAGAGAACACCCTCTCTGACCGGCAGCAGCGCCTACGCGCTGCATTCCCCCTCCGCGCAGTGCGCGGAAAAAACCATCCTGCCTGCAAGGCAACCACCCTTTACACCCCTTGGTGTAAAACAATTTAGAGGAGTTTTATGTCAGAAAAACTCGTGACTAAAGGCATCGTCCTTCGCGCGACGGCGACGAAGGAGGCCGACTACATATTGAATATTCTGACCGACTCGCTCGGGCGGATCGCGGTCGTGGCGCGCGGGGCGCGGCGCAAGGGAAGCCGCATCGCCGCGGGCAGTGAGCTTCTGGCCTTTTCCGAGCTCGTGCTCTATCAGCGCGGGAACTGGTACTACCTCGACGAGGCGTCGACGATCTCGCTGTTCGACGGTATCCGGCAGGACATTGAGCTACTGTCGCTCGCGTCGTATTTTGCCGAGATGACCGAGTGCGTCACGGCGGAGGACGAGCCCGTGCCGGAGATTTTGTCGCTGCTGCTCAACTCGCTCTATGCGCTCGACACGCTGCAAAAACCGCAGAGCATCGTCAAGGCGGCGTTTGAGCTCAAGTTACTCGCTCTTTCGGGCTACGAGCCGCTGCTCGACGGCTGCGCCGTCTGCGGCACGCACAACCCGAAAGAGCCGGTGTTTGACGCGCAGCAGGGCGTGCTGCTGTGCAGGGAGTGCGCGGGCCACGGCGGGGGCGGCCTTCTGCCGCTAGACGCGGGCTCGTTCGCGGCGATGCGCCATGTGCTGTTTTCCGAGCCGAAGCGGATGCTGTCGTTTTCCCTCTCGGGCGAGACGGAAAAGCGCTTTGCCGCGGCTTGCGAGGTGTTTGCGCAGGTGCAGCTTGACCGGCGATTCAAAACGCTGGACTTCTACAAAAGCATGAAAATTGACAACTAAACGAAATATCTGTCGAAAGAAATACGAATCGAAATCAAAATTTCGGAGAAAACTATGAGTGAACTGTTTGAAAAATCCATCCGCGTGCTGGAACTGCCGCGGCTATTGGAGATGCTCGAGCATCACGCGGTGAGCGCGGAGGCCAAGGCGCGGGCGCGACGGCTGACGCCATCGGATGATTTCGGCGAGGTCAACCGCCTGCTCGACGAGACGGACGCGGCGCGCAAGATGATCATGCTGCGCGGCAGCCCTGCCTTTGGCGGCGTGCGCGACGTGGGCGAAGCGCTCTCCCGCGCCGAGCGCGGAGGCATGCTCAACACGCGGGAGCTTCTCGACATCGCGGGGCTTCTCACGAATGTGCGCCGCGTGCAGGATTATTATAAGGAGGACGAGGAGGGGACGGTCATCGACAAGCTCTTCCTCTCCCTGCACCCGAACCGCTTTCTGGAGGAGAAGATCACGACCGCGATCCTCGACGAAAACGAGATCGCCGACGCGGCCTCGCCCGAGCTCGCGGAAATTCGTCGCCACAAGCGCGCGGCGGCGGCCAAGGGCCGCCAGATCCTGCAGCGCATCATTTCGTCCCCGAGCTACCGGAACGTTTTGCAGGACGCGCTGATCACGCAGCGCGGCGGGCGCTTCGTCGTGCCGGTGAAGGCCGAGTGCCGCGGCGAGCTGCCGGGCCTCGTGCACGACACGTCCTCGAGCGGCGCGACGATCTTCGTCGAGCCGATGGGCGTGGTGCAGGCCAACAACGAGCTCAAGGAGCTCGAAGCGAAAGAGGAGAAGGAGATCGACCGCATCCTCTACGCCCTCTCGGGCGAGGCGGCGAGCTTCAGCCGCGACATTCTGTGGGATTATGACATTCTCGTCCACCTCGACCTCATTTTCGCGCGCGGCGAGCTGAGCTACCGCATGAATGCCATGCGCCCCGAGCTCAAAAAGGACGGCAGCGTGTATCTGCGCCATGCGCGCCACCCGCTGCTTGACCCCGCGAAGGCCGTGCCCATCGACATTGAGCTCGGCCGCAGCTTCGATACACTTGTCATTACAGGCCCGAACACCGGCGGCAAGACCGTGAGCTTAAAGACGCTCGGCCTCCTCTGCCTGATGACGCAGTGCGGCCTGCATATCCCCTGCGACGACCGCAGCGCCGTGAGCATCTTTTCCTCGGTGTTGGCCGACATCGGCGACGAGCAGAGCATCGAGCAGAGTTTGTCGACCTTCTCGGCGCATATGAAAAACATCGTGCAGATCTTGGACGAGGCGGACGAGCACTGCCTGATCCTCTTCGATGAGCTGGGCGCGGGCACCGACCCCGTTGAGGGTGCGGCACTGGCCATCGCCGTCATCGAGCAGGCGCGTTCACAGGGTGCGAAGATCGCTGCGACGACGCACTACGCCGAGCTCAAGACCTTCGCCATGACGACCGCGGGCGTGGAGAACGCGAGCTGCGAGTTCGACGTGGAAACGCTCTGCCCGACCTACAAGCTGCTCATCGGCATCCCCGGCAAGTCGAATGCCTTTGCGATCTCGAAGCGGCTGGGGCTTTCCGAGGCCGTCATTGAAAAAGCCAAGGCGCAGATGGACAGCGAGAGCATCCACTTTGAAGACGTGCTGACGCAGCTGGAGCAGAAGAGGCAGCAGTTAGAGAAAGAAAAAGCCGAGGTCGACCGCCTTTACGCCCAGCGCGAGGAGGACGCGCGCAAGGCGCGCGAATTCCGCACGCAGATGGAGCGCGCAAAGGAGAACGCGAGAAGTCGCGGCGAAGCCGAGGCCAAGCGCCTTTTGGCTGAGGCCAAGTCCGTCGCGGACGACACGTTCCGCGAGCTCGACGCGCTGCGCAAGCAGCAGAAAAAGCTCGATGCCCAGCAGATGAACGCCCAGCGCGCCGAGATCATGCACAACATCAAGCAGGCGCGCGACGCTGCGGGCGTGCGCGACGAGAGCGCGGAGCCCATCCCCAAGCCCTCGCGGCCCATTGAGGTCGGCGATCTGGTCGAGATCCCCGGTACGCGCCGTCAGGCCGAGGTCACAGCTGTCAAGGACGGTACGCTGACGCTCAAGGCAGGCGTTTTGCAGATGAAGGTCAAAGCCGACGAGGTCCGCCTCATCGAGGCGGCGGAGCGCGCGGCCACGGCCAAAAAGCAGCCGCAGTTTGCCTCCTCGCAGCGCATCCTGCGCACGGCGTCCGCTGCGCGCGAGCTCGATATCCGCGGCATGGAGACGCTGGAGGCCGAAAGCGTGCTCGACAACTATATCGACGCCGCTGTCATGGCGCATCTCGAGACCGTGACGATCATCCACGGCAAGGGCACGGGCGCGCTGCGCAAGGCGGTGCACGCGAGCCTCCGGCGCAACAAAGCCGTCAAGAGCTTCCGCCTTGGCAACTATGGCGAGGGCGAGTCGGGCGTCACTGTGGTCGAGTTGAAATAAATGCCCGCCCGGGGAAGCGCTTTGTCTGTGTTTATTGCCAAATCCGCGCCATTTCGCGCGAAATGGCATTGACGAATCGGCCCCCGATGGTATATGATACGATAAAGTCCGAAAGATTTTTTTGGAGAGGGAGTAGTAACGATGTATACTCAGAATGTTACGATCAACAATGAAGTAGGCCTGCATGCTCGTCCTGCCACGTTCTTCATTCAGAAGGCCAACGAGTTCAAGAGCGGCATCTGGCTGGAGAAGGATGAGCGTCGCGTGAACGCCAAGAGCTTGCTGGGCGTGCTGTCCCTCGGGATCGTCAAGGGCACGACCATCACGCTGCTGGCCGACGGCGCGGACGAAAAGGAAGCCGTGACCGCTCTGTGCGAGCTGGTTTCCAACAATTTCGGCGAATAAGAAACAATCAGGAAAGGCGGCTTCCACAGGAAGCCGCCTTTTTCCATTTTACCGGCACCATTCGACCGGATATACTATTATATATTATAATGTAGAGATGAAAAGAAAGGAGGGAATGTCCCGTGACAAAGCAGGAGCTTTTGGACAAGGCGAACGACCTGCCGCTCGCGCCGGGAGTCTATCTGATGATGGACAAGACCGGCTGCGTCATTTACGTCGGCAAGGCGAAAAAGCTCAAAAACCGCGTCAGCCAGTATTTTCAGGAGAATTCCTCCCACAATGAGAAAACGCGCCGCATGGTCTCACAGGTCGACCACTTTGACACGATCTTCGTCTCGACCGAGTTCGAGGCGCTGATTTTGGAAAACTCGCTCATCAAGCAGCACATGCCGCGCTACAATATCTTGTTAAAGGATGACAAGGGCTATCCCTTTGTGCGCCTCGGCACGGAGCACTATCCGCGTTTTACGATGGCCTCTAAGCCTGTGGACGACAACGCGCTGTACTTTGGCCCGTTTGGCGGACGAAACGAGACGCGCGCGGCCATCGACGCGATCTGTGCGGCATTCCGCCTGCCGACGTGCAGCCGCAAATTCCCGCGCGACATTGGAAAGGAGCGGCCCTGCCTCAACCATCACATGGGGCGCTGCGACGCGTTCTGCCGCGGCACGCCGGATGAGGACGAGTACATGCGCCGCATCGGGCAGGCCGAAGAGCTGCTGAACGGCCACTACCGCCGCCTGACCCGCGCGCTGCGCGAGGAGATGGAGCAGGAGGCTGCGGCGCTGCACTTTGAGCAGGCGGCGGCATTGCGCGACCGCATCCGCGCCATCGAGGTGCTGGGCAAGCGCCAGAAGGTCATTGCCGGCATCTGCGCCGATACCGATATCTGGGGCGTTTACCGCGGCGCGCTCAAATGCGGCAGCGCTGTGCTGCACATTGAGGACGGCAGCGTGACGGGTCGAGACTTGAACCTCTTCGCCGCACCGCAGGACGAGAGCGAGCAGATGATCTTGTCTGCATTGCTGCCGCAGTATTACCTCAATAAGAGCGTGCTGCCGCGCGAAATTTTGCTGCCCTGCGAGATCGAGGGCGCGGACGAGCTTGCGCAGATCCTGACCGAGCGCGCGGGCCGCAAGGTGACGCTCCACGTCCCCCAGAGGGGCGAGAAGGCGGAACTCCTTGCCATGGCGCAGCGCAACGCGCGCGAGGACGTCGAGCGCGTGACGACCGCGCAGGAGCGCGAGAACCGCACGCTGACGCAGCTTGCGGGGATGCTCTCGCTCCCTGAGCCGCCCGAGCGCATGGAGTCCTACGATATCTCGAACACCGGCGCGAGCGACATCGTCGCGTCGATGGTCGTCTACGAGGGCGCAAAGCCCAAGAAGAGCGCCTACCGGAGATTCAAGATCAAGAGCCTGTCGGCCCACCCGGACGACTACGCGTCTATGGAGGAGGTGCTCACGCGCCGCATCCAGCGCTATCTGGACGGGGACGAGAAATTCAGCCCCCTGCCGGACGTCATGCTCATCGACGGCGGCATCACGCACGCGGGCGTCGCCGAGCGCGTGTGCGCGCAGATACACGTGCACGTGCCGATCTTCGGCATGGTCAAGGACGACCGCCACCGCACGCGCGCGCTCGTCACCGCACAGGGCCGCGAGATCGACCTGCACGCCGCGCCGAACGTCTTCGCCCTGATCGGTCAGATCCAGGAGGAGACGCACCGCTTTGCCATCACGTTCCACCACGAGAGCCACTCGAAGTCCTCGACCCGCTCGGCGCTCGACGGGATTCCGGGCGTCGGCAAGGTGCGCGCTCAGGCGCTGCTCAAGACGTTCAAGAGCGTTAAGGCGATTCGGGAGGCGGACATTTTCGCCCTTGAACGTGTGCTGCCAAAAGACGCCGCCGCGTCCGCCTACCTTCATTTTCACGGCGAAACGGACGAAAAAAAGGATGAAATGTAACTTCCACTGTGATCGCCCATTTGACGGGAAAAGCGAAAAAGAAGCGCGATTTTTGTGACCTTTGCCAACAAAAATCAAAAAATCAGGTTGACATAAATGAATTTCAATAAATGAATTTTCAAAAAGTTAAACTTGCATATTTTGGCATCGCGACACGTTGTTGAGGCGGCTTTTCGTCCCCTGCGCCCGGAAAGGGCACAGGGGGCGTTCCTTTGCTGTCCGAGGGGATAGAGCGTGCGGCGGAGAAGCAAAAAAGCCAGTGTTTGCAGGGCTTTCCGCGTTTTTGCCGCCTTGCGGGGCGGGAGCGGGACACACCCGGCCTGCTCCCAAGAGTTTTTTGCCCGCTCGGACGGGACAAAGAGCGTCGGCAGGTGCGCCGCCTCTTCGACGCCGAGATGGCGGCGAGGCGGCGGAGAGGGGTGACGATGGTTTACATAAATCGAGAAAAACACGAATTCGATGACTTAAATCGCAACTTTTAGAAGATGAAAATAAGAAAAATATCGAAAATTTATAAAATACAGAACTTTTGGCGAACAAACGGCGGAAACTTGACAAATCCTTTTTCAGGCGGTATACTGCCAGCAAGTTTTGGAAAAGTTACATTTTGTAATCTTTTCCGGACGCAGCGCACTTCCTCAGCTGCGCGAAGCTGCGGCGGCTCACGCCGCGAAAAAAGGAGTATCCCATGCAGAAGTTTTTGAAAAATTTGTTCACAGCCCAGCGCTGCCGCAGAGCGATGTTCTTTCTGCTCTTCGCGGCTGTGATGCTGCTGAACAGTTCGCCCGAGCTGCGCGCGGACGCGCTGTACCTCATCGCCGACGGCGATACGGTCAGCGTGCTCGACGGCACGACGGACATCCCGCAGGAGCGCGTCATTGTCACCGGCGCGCAGAGCGGTGACGCGGAAGTCACGCTCCCTGCCGGTGAAAAGGTGACGGTGACACACGGCGACGATATCGAGTACGCCACCACGAGAAACGGCGAGCGCGTCAGCGAGCTGCTGCGCCGTTTGCAGATCTCGGTCAGCCCGCTTGAGATGGTGCTGGTCGACGTCACGGAGGAAGAGGTCGAGATCACCGTTGCCTCTGACTTCACCTACTATGAGACCGCCACCGAGGCGGCTCCCCACACCACGCTGACCTCCACGTCGTACCGCATCCCCAAGGGCGAGACGCAGGTCGTCCAGCAGGGCATCGACGGCACGCGCGACATCGTTTATGAGGTCGTGTATGCCGACGGCCAGTTCGTCTCCCGCCAGGCGGTGGAGGAGAAGAACGACACCTCCGTCGCGGAGATCACCTACACCGGCACGCTCGTCGACAAGGCGCAGAGCGGCGACACGGTCAAGTCCGTTGTCACCGAGAGCAACGGCAGCGGCTATCTTCTGATGAAGTCCGGCGATTCCGTCCACTTCTCCGGCTCGATGAAGGTCACCTGCACGGCCTATACCGCGGGCTACGGCGGCGTGGGCACCAGAACGGCCACGGGCACAACGGTCCACGTCGGCACCGTCGCAGTGGATAAGAAGGTCATTCCCCTCGGTACCGAGATGTTCATCGTCGGCTCGTCGGGCTACACCTACGGCAACGCTGTGGCTGAGGACACCGGCGTGCGCGGCGCGGCGATCGACCTCTATATGAATTCCTATCAGGAGTGCAAGCAGTTCGGCCGCCAGAAGAACTCGACGGTCTACTTCCTCGACTGAGCGGGGCGGTTTGTCGAATAGTACGATAAATGTATGTTCCGGATGCGTATGTTGCGCATCCGGAACATTTACTTTATTGCGGTGATGTGATACAATTACCGGCAGGAACTGAAAGGAGAACACAGGATGAAAGCCATTATCACGGTACTGGGAAAAGATCAGGTCGGTATTATCGCGGGCGTCAGCTCGCTGCTGGCAAAGTGGAACGTGAACGTTCTGGATATCAGCCAGACGATTTTGCAGGAAAATTTCACCATGGTCATGCTGGTGGATCTCGAAAATTGTTCGCTCTCTTTTACGGAACTGACGGAAAAGCTGAGCGCCCTCGGCGCGGAGATGGACATTGCGATCCGCATGCAGCGGGAGGACATCTTCAACGCGATGCACAAGATCTGAGCGGGGAGGGAAAGAATCATGCTAAGCCGCAATGATATTCTGGAAACGATCCGTATGATCGACCAGCAGCATCTGGATATCCGCACGATCACGATGGGCATCTCGCTCCTCTCCTGCGCGGACAGAAGCGCAGAGCGTGCGTGTGAAAAGATCTACGACAAGATCAGCCGCTATGCAGAGCGCCTGGTCGCAACGGGAGAAGAGATCGAGCGGGAATTCGGCATTCCCATCGTCAATAAGCGGGTTTCCGTCACACCCATCGCGCTGGTCGCCGCCGCGTCGGAGACGGAAGACTATGTCCCGTTTGCCAAGGCGCTTGACCGCGCGGCCAAAAATGTCGGTGTTAACTTTATTGGCGGTTTTTCGGCGCTTGTGCAAAAGGGCATGACGGACGCCGACCGGAAGCTGATCGCTGCGATCCCCGAGGCGCTGGCCTGTACGGACCTTGTGTGCTCGTCGGTCAACGTCGGCTCGTCCAAGGCAGGGATCAACATGGATGCTGTCGCCCTGATGGGGCAGACGGTGAAAAAGACGGCGGCGCTCACGGAAAAGCAGGGCGGCTTTGGCTGCGCCAAGCTTGTGATCTTCTGCAATGCGGTAGAGGATAACCCCTTCATGGCGGGCGCGTTCCACGGCGTGGGCGAGCCGGAGAAAGTGATCAACGTCGGCGTTTCCGGGCCGGGCGTTGTGTATCACGCGCTGCAAAGCGTCAAGGGCCAGCCGTTCGACGTGGTGGCGGAGACCGTGAAGAAAACGGCGTTCCGCATCACGCGCATGGGTCAGCTCGTCGCGCAGGAGGCGAGCCGCAGGCTCGATACGCCGTTTGGCATTGTCGATCTTTCCCTTGCGCCCACGCCCGCCGTCGGCGACAGCGTGGCCCGCATTCTGGAGGAAATGGGGCTTGAGGTCTGCGGCACGCACGGTACGACCGCCGCGCTCGCCCTGCTCAACGACGCGGTGAAAAAAGGCGGCGTGATGGCGTCCTCTTCGGTGGGCGGCTTATCCGGCGCATTTATCCCCGTCAGCGAGGACGAGGGCATGATCGCCGCGGCGTCGTCCGGCGCGCTGACGCTCGACAAGCTGGAGGCGATGACCTGCGTGTGCTCCGTAGGACTTGACATGATCGCGCTTCCGGGCGACACGAGCGCAGAGACCATTGCTGCCATCATCGCCGATGAGGCGGCCATCGGCATGATCAACACGAAGACGACTGCGGTGCGCGTCATCCCTGCGCCTGGCTGTAAGGTGGGCGACACGGTGGAGTTCGGCGGACTTCTCGGCTCGGCACCGGTGCAGGCGGTCCACCCTTATTCGAGCGCGGAGTTCATTGCGCGCGGCGGCAGAATTCCCGCGCCGCTGCACAGCCTGAAGAACTGAAAAAAGCGGACAGCCTTGACTGTCCGCTTTTTTATATAGAATTCGTCTTTTCAGAACAGCAGCTCGTAGCCCATCTTGATGAAGAGAAGCCCCAGCACGACAAAGATCATGCCGCGCACGCGTTTGCTGCCACCCCTCATGGCGTAGCGCGCGCCGCAGTAGGCGCCCAGCATATTGCAGGCCGCCGCGGGGAGCGCCAGCAGCCACCAGACCTTGCCGCTGAAGATGAACAGCACCGCTGAGGCGACGTTGGAGCAGAGGTTTGCGATCTTCGCGCAGCCCGACGCCGTGAGGAGGTCCATCGAAAGTGCCATCGTAAACGCCATGATCATAAACGTGCCCGTGCCCGGGCCGATGAGCCCGTCATAGCAGCCAAGACCCAAACCGATGAGCGCGGCGCGCGTCAGCTCCTGCTGCGGCGTGTACTCGCGCGCGGGTGCGTCATTTTCCTTGCCGAAGTCCTTTTTGAGCATCAGCAGGATCGCCGCGCAGGGCAGCGCGACGAGCATCATGATCTTCAGAATGTCCTCGTTGATGAGCAGAGCGATCTTTGTGCCGATGGCCGCGCCGAGCAGCGCGCCGATCCCCGAGACGATGGCGGGACGCAGCAGAACCTTGCCGCCGCGAAAGTATTTGAACGAGGCGAGCGCCGTGCCGGTGCCGTTGACGACCTTGTTTGTCCCCATTGCAAGATGCGCGGGGATACCGGCCATCAGATAGGCGGGAAGCGTGATAAGTCCGCCGCCGCCGGCGACGGAGTCGACAAAGCCGCCAAGAAAGATGAGCGGCAGAACAACGATCAGAATTTGCGGTGTGAGCTCCATGAAAGTCTCCCTCTTTTCCTGAGATTTCTGCATTTTATCACACGGGAAAAATTTTTACTACTCTTTTGCGCAAAATATGGTAGAATCATTTTACAATTTTTTACGCCCAGCGCGCAGAAAGGAACCACGCTATGGAACGCAATGACAAAGCTGCCATCGAGGCGCTCTTAAAGCGCCACGGTTTTCATTTTTCCAAGTCCATGGGGCAGAATTTTTTGATCGACCCCGCCATCCCCTATGAGATCGCCGAGAGCTCGCGCGCAAACGAGCAGAACGGCGTGCTCGAGATCGGCCCCGGCATCGGCGCACTGAGCCACGAGCTCTGCGAGCGCGCGGGCAAGGTGGTGGCCGTGGAGCTTGACAAGACGCTGCTGCCGATCCTGGACGAGACCATGGCGCGCTTTGACAACTTCGAGGTCGTGTCCGCCGATATTTTGAAAACCGATATCCCTGCGCTTGTGCGTGAGAAATTCGCAGGCCTCACACCCATCGTGTGCGCGAACCTGCCCTACAACATCACGACGCCCGCCATCACCGCGCTCATCGAGTCGAAGTGCTTCGAGAGCATCACGGTGCTGGTGCAGAAGGAGGTCGCCGAGCGCCTCTGCGCCGCGCCGGGCACAAGCGCCTACGGCGCGTTCTCCGTCTTCATGCAATACTACACGGAGCCGGAATACCTTTTCGCTGTGCCGCGCGAGTGCTTTGAGCCGCAGCCGAAGGTCACGTCCGCCGTGCTGCGCGCCGTTGTGCGCAGGGAGCCTCCGGTCGAGGTCGAGGACGAGAAGTTCTTCTTCCGCGTGGTGTACACCGCGTTCGCCCTGCGGCGCAAGACGCTTGTCAACAGCCTGATGACGGCGTTCAGCAGCCAGCTCACAAAAGAGCAGGTCACGCAGGCGGTCACGTCCTGCGGCTTAGAGGCCAACATCCGCGGCGAGCGGCTGGGGCTCAGTGAATTCGCCGCGCTGTCCGCCGAGATCGCCGCATTACTGTGACAGCACAGAAGCATCTATTCAAAAAATTGATAAACCATATGGTTGCTATTGATAAGACATTCTGCTACAATTTTCGGCAGAAAGGAGTCAAACTCAATAGCAGCCATTTTTCCTGTGCATCGGTTAGCTCCCTGCCGCCCCAAAGCGGCACAGCACACCACACAAGACGCGGTGCAAAATTTTTCTTTTTCATTACACCGTGAACATGCTACGAGGGAAAGAACAAATGACGAATTTGACGAACAACAAGGCCGTTTTGTCGTGGATCGACGAAATGACCGCCATCACCAAGCCGGACAAGATTGTCTGGATCACGGGGGAAGAGGAACAGCTCGGCGCGCTGCGCGAGCAGGCCGTCAAGGAGGGCATCCTCATCAAGCTCAACCCGGACAAGCTCCCGGGATGCTACCTGCACCGCACCGACCCCGACGACGTGGCGCGCGTGGAGGACCGCACGTTCATCTGCTGTGAAAAGGAAGAGGACGCAGGCCCCACGAACCACTGGGTAGAGCCCAAGGAAATGTACGAAAGGATGTACGCTCTGGCCGACGGCGCCTATAAGGGCCGCACCATGTACATCATCCCGTACTCCATGTCCATCATCGGCTCTCCGTTCGCCAAATACGGCTTTGAACTGACCGACTCCATTTACGTCGTGCTCAACATGCACATCATGACCCGCATCGGCAAGGCCGTGTGCGACGCGCTCGGCGACGATGAGGGCTTTATCAAGGGCCTGCACTGCCAGTGCAACCTCGACAAGGACAACAAGTACATCGTCCACTTCCCGCAGGACAATACGATCATCTCGATGAACTCGAACTATGGCGGAAACGTGCTTCAGGGCAAGAAGTGCTTCGCGCTGCGCATCGCCTCGAACCTCGGTCGTCAGGAGGGCTGGATGGCCGAGCACATGCTGATCCTCGGCATCCAGAACCCGCGCGGCGAGATCAAGTACATCTCCGCCGCCTTTCCCTCCGCCTGCGGCAAGACGAACCTCGCCATGCTCATCCCGCCGGAGGGCCTGCAGCGCTGGGGTTGGCGCGTCTGGTGCGTGGGCGACGATATCGCGTGGCTGCGCGTCGGCAAGGACGGCAGACTCTGGGCCGTGAACCCCGAAAACGGCTTTTTCGGCGTCGCGCCCGGCACATCCATGAAGTCGAACCCCAACGCGCTCATCTCTACGCACAAGGACACGATCTTTACGAACGTCGCGCTTGACCTCAGCGACAACACCGTCTGGTGGGAGGGACTCAACAAGACGCCGCCCGCGCGCGCCATCGACTGGCGCGGCCGTCCCTGGACGCCGCAGAGCCCTGAAAAGGCCGCGCACCCCAACAGCCGCTTCACCGCGCCCGCGCGCAACTGCCCCTGCCTGAGCCCCGAGTTTGACAATCCCGAGGGCGTGCCCATTAGCGCCATCGTCTTTGGCGGCCGCCGCGCGAAGACCGCGCCGCTCGTTTACCAGTCCTTCAACTGGCAGCACGGCGTGTTTATCGGCTCGATCATGGCGTCGGAGACCACCGCCGCGGCGACGGGCCGCGTCGGCGTTGTGCGCCGCGACCCGATGGCGATGCTGCCGTTCTGCGGCTACCACATGGGCGACTACTGGCAGCACTGGCTCGACATGGGCAAGAAGATCCCCAAGCCGCCGAAGATCTTCAACGTCAACTGGTTCCGCACCGACGAGGACGGCAACTTCGCCTGGCCCGGCTTTGGCGACAATATGCGTGTTTTACAATGGATCATCTCGCGCGCCGACGATGAGATCGGCGCGGCGGAGACCGCGCTCGGCTACGAACCCAACACCCACGATATCGACATGGAGGGGCTTGAAATGTCGATGTACGACATGCGCCGCCTGCTCTCGGTCGACCGCGAGCTCTGGCTCCAGGAGTGCGAGGACGCGCGTGAGTATTACGAGAAGATCGGCAAGGTGCCGCCTGAGCTCTACGAAGAGCTCGACGCGCTCGAAATGAGATTGAACCGCGGCTATAAGGTCAAGCACGAATAAAACGAAGCAATGCAAAAAAGGAACCGCTCTTCGAGCGGTTCCTTTTTTAACGTATCAAGTCTCGTAAAATTTGCGCCGCGCACGGCGCAAATAAATCGAAATTTGTTTTTCGCCGCGACAAATGCGTGGCGAAAAACACTTTGCGCGGAGCGAGCGTCGAATTGGCCGCATTATGCGGCCAACCGCCGCGCAGAGCGCAGCGAAACTTTCTCAAGAAAGCGGCTTCACCGCTTTCTTGAAGCTATCTTACGACGCCAAACTGGAAGAGATAGTCTCTCCACATCGGATAGTACGCGGCCTTGACGTGGACGCCGTCGCCAGAGTATTCCGGCGTCAGCGCGCCGGTAGAGTCGTCGAAGACGGGATTGCAGTCGATGTAGAAGACCGTTTCGTTGTCGGCGAGCTTTTGGAGCTCGGCGTTGCGTGCGTCGATGGTCGAATTCTTAAAGAACGTCGCGTCGGACTTTTCCTGCGTCGTGTGGAAGATGGCCTGCAAAAAGATGATGGCGTCAGGCTGGAGCTCGCGCACTTCGTCGAGCAGGACCTTGTACTGTGCGGCCCAGCTCTCCGCCGTGCCGGTGCCGAGCTCGTTGATGCCGAGCATCAGGTAAATTTTGCCGTAGTGCTTGCCGGAGAGCGCCTGCGCAAGCGTCTGCTTGCCGGGGAACTCCGCCTTTTCGACCGCCGACCAGACCGTCAGGCCGTTGTGGCAGAGGTAGTCGGCGTTATTGAGGCCCGCATAGTCCTTGAAGCCGTCGGTGTGCGAGTCGCCGATGAACAGCGCGTCGTCAAAGTAGCTCGCGTCCACCGTGGTGAAGGGGGAGTCGGGCTCTTCCGGTTCGGGCTCCGGTTCGGGCTCCGGTTCCGGGTCCGGAAGCGGAGCGGGGTCTGGGACGGGAGGAGGTTCGGGCGCTTTGGGCTCGCTCCACGGGTAGACCCCGCCTGCGGCCGCTGTGGCCATTGCCGCGACGGGCGGCGTCGCGGCATCCAGTTTTTCAAGATAGTCCTGATATACGCCGGTGGGATCGAGCGCGGCGTAAGCGTTGAGCGCCAGCGCGCTGACAAAGCACAGCGGCAGCAGGAAAAAGGGACGAGAGGACATGAAAGGTCTCCTTAGAAACGGGAATAGAGGAAGGCGTTGCCCGACGAGGTGGCGATGAAGTACACGCACACCCAGAAGAGCAGAAACAGCGGGAGCTGGACGAGTAAACTGCCGCGGTGCTTTTCATAAAAGCGGCGCGGCTGCGGCAGACAGAAGAAGATGGCGAGCAGCAGCAGCCACCAGTAGGACGAGAGCAGCTTGAGCACATCCTGCGCGGAGATGGCGCTGTGTGCGCCGAACAGCGGGAACAGGCGGGAAAAATACGCGCCGACGTCCTTTAAGCGCGTGATGCGGAAGATGACCCACGTTTGCGGGATGACGAAGAGGAGATAGACGTGCGAGAGCACTTTATGCTCCTTGAGAAAATCGCCGATGCAGAACTTTTCGAGCAGGATGAATCCAAGCAGCATCACACCCCAGAGGACAAAATTCCAGCTCGCCCCGTGCCAGAGGCCGGTGAAAAACCACACGACCGTGAGCGAGAGCACCGTGCGGGCATTGCCGTTTCGGCTGCCGCCGAGCGGGATGTACACATAGTCGCGGAACCATGTGCCGAGCGTGATGTGCCAGCGGCGGTAGAACTCGCTCACCGAGCGCGCGGTGTAGGGCAGGTCAAAGTTGCGCGGCACAGGCAGCGCGAGCATCTGCCCGAGGCCCATCGCCATGAGCGAATAGCCGGAAAAGTCGAAATAGAGCTGCAAACTGTAGCTCACCGCGCCGAGCCATGCGAGCGGCGTCGACAAATATTCGTAACCGATGCGCTCGAGCGACGCCCACAGCGGCGCGAGCTGGTCGGCGAGCAGCACCTTGAAGCACAGGCCGACAACAAAGAGCTCAAAGCCGGAGAATACGTCCTCGCGCGTGATCGTGCGTTCCTTCAGTGCGCCGCGCCATTCGCGGTAGCGTAAGATCGGCCCCATCGTGAGCTGGGGGAACGCGATGGTGAAAGCGGCGTAGTCGATGAGGTTTTTCTCCGCCTCCTCGCCGCGATAGACGTCGATGAGGTACCCCGCGCTCTGGAAAAGGTAGAAGCTGACGCCGAGCGGCAGCGCAAGCTCGACAAGGGAGAACGCCGTCCCCGTCAGTTTGCCCAGATTTTCCAGAATAAATGCAGCGTACTTGAAATACACGAGGCAAAAGAGGTCCGCCGCCAGCGCGATGATCAGCAGTGCTTTTCGCGTGCGGACTTCTTTCCCCGCCATTGCGCGGGCGAGGGCGTAGTGCAGAAGCAGCACGCCGGACAGCAGCAGTGTGTCGCGCGCGCCCGCGCCGATGAAGTAGAAGGCAAAGCTGCCCAGTACGAGCGCAGCATTTTTGAAGCGAAAGGGCAGAATGCAATAGACCGCGAAAAACAGCGGCAGAAAATAAAAAAGAAACGTAAGGTCGGAAAAGCTCACGGGGAAACTCCTGTCATAATTTGTCAGCGTCTTATTGTACACGCCGGGGCGGAGCGCGGCAATGGAAAAATCAGGAATTCGTCAAGAAACCGCCGGGTAAGCCAAAACATGAGATTTTGGTTTACATGCGGCGGCAAGCGTGCTACAATCCTAAGACGGCGGCTGCGAAAAACGCAGCGCTTGATATTTTATGTCAATCGTAAGCGATAAGCCGCCGACTGTCAACCTCAAAAGGGTAACAATTTCGGTTACATTTTGTAACGGAGGACGCTATGGGAAAAGAGACTGTTTTGGCGCTGCTGCTGCGGGAAAAGGGACACTTCGTCTCCGGCGAGGCCGTCAGCGCCGAGCTCGGCATCACGCGCGCGGCCATCTGGAAGAGCATTTCCGCCCTGCGCGCGCAGGGGTACGAGATCGACGCCGTCACGGGACGCGGCTACTGCCTCAAGTCGCTGCCCGACACGCTGACCGAGCAGACCGTGCGCAGCTACTTGGGACCTGTCGAAACCGTCGGCAAGCGCATCGACTGCTTTGATTCCATCGACTCGACGAACGCCTACTTAAAGCGCATCGCGCTCGACGGCGCGCCGGACGGTACCGTCGCCGTTGCGGCGGATTCACCTGCGCCGAGGCTGTGTCGCGCGCCGCCAGAGAGCATCCGAAGATCACTGTCCTCTCCCATACCGCAGTGGTGGAGGCCACGGGCGATACGGCTCTACGGAGCCTGCGATACAGAGATTTGAGAACCGGAGAGGAAACGGTTTTCGCACCGCATGGAGATACCTTCGGCGTGTTTGTGTTTGCCGGC
>ENA-ORTB01002205-ORTB01002205.1-human-gut-metagenome-genome-assembly--contig:-NODE-2205-length-18698-cov-11.821220_pt1 | contig 18698 bp, 15 predicted proteins | sample MGYA00241905_ERZ509174 | MGnify/ENA primary metagenome ERZ509174 (study PRJEB26280, sample SAMEA2338851) | human gut metagenome | biome: human gut; feature: human-associated habitat; material: faeces... | reverse complement strand
TAATTCGGGCTTTTTTATCGAGATTCGAAATTCCGCGCCCACGTCCCAGTTCCACCTTATCAATTCAGATTAAGGGCGCAGGCCTTGTAATCCGGGCTTTTTTATCGAGATTCGAAATTCCGCGCCCACGTCCCAGTTCCAGTTTAGGAAGATATCTCGAAAGTCGTCAATTGCGTCTTCTACGTAGCGCGATCTCACAATTTCAGAAAGCCCGCGGAGCAGTTAATCTGTCAGACAGTTGGATCATGTCCAGCTCTGTCGAACAATAGAAAGGTGAAATATGACTACATCCCGTCGTGATTTGTTCAAGATTGGTACGGCTCTGGTGGCTGCGTCAGGTTTGTCCACGGCTTGGGCGGCCGAAAAAAATTCCGGTTTTGATGTCTGTTCCGTTGATAAGATCAAATGGGACAAGACGTTTGATGTGATTGTGATTGGTTCTGGCGGTGCCGGTTTGGCAGCAGCCGTGACGGCTGCGCAGGAAAAGGCCAAGACCGTAATCCTTGAAAAAATGGACATTATCGGCGGCAACACGCGTATCACGGGTGGTGCTTTCAACGCAGTTGATCCTGTCGAGCAGAAGAAGAAGGGGATTGAAGACAGTGTTGAAAAGCATGCTCAACAAACTCTCAAGGGCGGCGACTATCGCGGAAATGTTGAACTTGTTCGAGAATTCACGAAACGTGCTCCGGAAGCTATGCAGTGGCTCAAGAGCTGCGGTGTTGAGTTCGCTCCGGGTGTCTATCAAGTTTACGGCGGCCTATGGCCGCGTGCTCACAATACCGTAAAGCCCTTTGGTCTTGGTTACATTGACGCGCTGACCGATCAGTGCAAGAAACTTGGTGTTCCTGTCGAGCTCAACTCCAAGGTAACGCACATCATTCGTGAAAAGCCTTTGAGCGGGCGAGTGTTGGGTGTTGCTTTCGAAAACAAGCGCGGTAAAGTTCGTTACTATCGAGCATTAAAAGGAATTGTGGTGGCTGCCGGCGGTTTTGCTGCCAATCCTGTCATTCGTGCTCAGCACGATCCGCGACTCTTTGATCTGCCGACGACTAACCACAAAGGCGCGACGGGGGACCTTCTGGCTCCAACCCAGGATATTGGCGCCAATGTGGTCGGCATGGACTTTATTCAGTTGTTGCCGGGCGCAGCTTCCAATGGTCGTTTCATTGGTATGGTGTCGCCGGTTGAAAGCGTCATTTTTGTCAATAAGAACGGCAATCGTTTCGTGGCTGAAGACCAACGCCGCGATGTGGTGGCAGATGCCATTTTGGCTTCTCCCAACAAGATCGTTTTCGGCATTCGTGATGCCAATGGCTACAACGCCATGAAACCCGGTGCACGCAAGGCATTCGACGGCGCGTTTAAGACTGGCGATGCCGAAAAGGCCGACACGTTGGACGAATTGGCTGTGAAGCTGCAGATTCCTGCGGAAAATCTCAAGCGTGCAGTGGCCGAATACAACAAGGCTGTTGAGACGAAGAAGGATCCGCTCGGTCGCAATCCAAATGTCCTCGTTAACAAAATCGAAAAGGCCCCGTTCTACAGCGGTCGTCTGACGATGGCGGTGCACCACACCATGGGCGGCATTGAGATCAACTCCAAGGCTCAGGTGATGGATCGCTATCAGAAGCCGATTCCCGGTCTTTATGCAGCCGGCGAAGTCACCGGCGGCGTTCACGGCACTAACCGCGTCGGTGGTAACGCTGTGGCAGAAATCTTCACGATCGGTCGCATGGCCGGTCAGAACGCTGCCCGAGGGCTGTAATTTGCTCAACTAAACCTCCCCAAACGGGCCGCAAGTACTGAAGGCAGTTTCAGACTGCGGCCCGATTTCTCTGATTCGATTGAGGAGAGCTTCGTGATCAGAAAACTCATTGGCGCTGTTGTCACAGCCATCATCTGTACCGGTGCGGGTTCTGCTGCAGGACTGGCCGTAGCTCCGTGTGCGCAGTGTCACGCAGACGGCAAAGTCCTTGGTGAAAATCATCCTTCCGTTGCTCAGGCCAAGACGCTTGATGACTGCATGATGTGCCATCAGAAAGCAGCCCCCGCTTTGTCGGCGATGTTGCATGCAAAACATACTGAGAAGGCGCCGTGCTCAATGTGTCATGAGGTGAAAGACGGAAAGCTTTTTGCCAAGGGCGTAAAAACACCGCTCGGAGATGTTTCTGAGGATCTTTTTGATCTTTATGCAGAATTGGGTGGGGGTGATGTCAAAGGGACGGCTCGTTTGCACGAAACAAAAAATCTCTCTTGTGTGAACTGCCATGGAGTCAAAACTCCCCAAGAAGGAGCCGTTGTTGACAATGCCGTCTGTGAGAAGTGTCATGGGGCTCAGGCGGATCTTGCCAAGCGTACTGTTCCCAAGATAAAGGAACAGAATCCGCATGCCAGTCATCAAGGAGCTCTGACTTGTTCGAAGTGCCATGCAGGCCACAGCACGCCAAAGAGCTATTGCCTGGAATGTCATAACAATTTCGACCAGGTCATGCCCGAGAGCAAGATATTGAACTAGTGGTGCAAAGACGCTTCAGCTCAACATCTTAGGATGTGGATGGAGGATAGCCAAGATGTAGGGCAACCAGCTGGTTGCCATTTTTTTTTCGTGCTTGGCTTGTCAGGACTATTTGTTCGGACAAAGTCTATTGGGTAGAAAAAGCTGCAAGCCGGATGGTGCCTAGCTCTCAGCGTTCGATAGGACTATAGGTTGGATCAAAGTCTGATGGCATCTTTACAGCAAGAAGCTGCTCGAAAGGCAGATCTCGTTTTTTAGTATCTATAAAAGGAAGCAAGAGACTACTAAAATTCTCAACTTGAGCTTCACGAAATCGGCGCAGACCGTTCCCTCTGAAGTCGAACACGACATAACAACAATCACTAAAGGAGAAGTGCTATGTTTGGCGTCGTTGTTACGCTGCTGGCCGTTGTACTGCTCGCGTACTTCGTTATCAAAAATTACTACCCGCCCGTCATTCTTTTGGTGCTGGCCCTCGTTTTGCTGTTGATCGGTGCCTTCATGGGCAACCCGCCGGTTTCGGCCAAGACCGCTACCAACTTCCTTGGTTTTGACCTTGCGCAGGCCTTTACGGATCTTACGAAGAGTCGTATCGGCGGTCTGGGCCTCAACATCATGGCCATCGGCGGCTTCTCGTTCTATATGAACAAAATTGGCGCTTCTACAGCTCTCGTGAAGCTGTGCGTGCGTCCGTTGTCGGCCATTCACTCGCCGTATGTCCTGCTGGGCCTTACATACGTTGTAGGCCAGTGCATGGCTTTGTTCATTAACTCTGCCGTCGGCCTCGGCTTGTTGCTGATGGCTTCTGTCTATCCGCTGCTCGTTCAGCTGGGCGTGCGTCGCGCTGCCGCCGCTGCCGTGATCGGTTCGACCTGCTGCTTGGATCTGGGGCCGAGTTCGTCCAACGCCATGCGCGCTGCCGACCTTGTCAATACCGACGTAGTGACGTACTTCGTTACCGGTCAGATTCCGGTTGCCATCTGCATCATTATTGCTGTGGCTGTGGGGCACGCTCTGGTGCAGCGTTGGTTTGACCGCCGAGAGGCTGCCAAAGGTATCAAGGATGACACGAGCGCCGTCGCCGGCGAAACCAAGGATGCCTTTGCCGATGCCGGTCCCGCTCACTACGCCATCCTTCCGATTCTGCCCTTGTTCCTGCTGATCATCTTCTCGCCGATGGTCTACAACGGCATCAAACTCGGTCTGGTGACCGCCATTGTGGTTTCGATCCTCATCGCCTTCCTGGTCGATCTCGTCACGCGTCGTGCCTTCAAGGACGTTTGCAAGAGCTTCCAGGCCTTCTTCGAAGGCATGGGCAAGGTCTTTACTTCGACCGTCTCGCTCATTATCTGCGCTGAACTCTTTGCTTTCGGTCTCACCAAGATCGGCGGCATCTCCACGATGATCCAGATGGCTGCCGCCCAGCAGGACGTCGGTCTTTACCTCATGCTCTTTGTGATGATGGGCATCATGGCCATCGCCACGATCGTGACGGGTTCCGGCAACTCGGCCTTCTTCGCCTTCTCGCCGCTGCTTCCCGAAGCAGCTGCGAGCGTCGGCTACAACACGATGGCTCTGGTGGTTCCGGTGCAGCTTGCTGCCAGCTTGGCTCGCCCGATGAGCCCGATTTCCGGTGTCATCATCGCCGTGTCCGGCATCGCAGGATTGACGCCTATTGAACTCATTCGCCGTACGATCCCTGTAATGGTTCTCGGTATGGTAGTGAACGTCATCGCTGCTCAAATCTTTTTGTAAAAATCAGGAGAGAAACAAATGGCATTGCTTATCAAGGGTGCGCACGTTTATGCGCCTGAAGACCTCGGCATTTGCGACGTTCTGACCGTCGGCAAGCAGGTTGTGGCCGTCGGCAAGGATTTGACCGCGACTTTGCCTGAACTCGAAACGATTGATGCCAAGGGCTTGATCCTCACGCCGGGCTTTATCGATCAGCACATTCACGTGACGGGCGGCGGCGGTGAAGGCGGCCCCAAGACACGTACGCCGGAATTGGTTCTTTCCGAACTGATTGCCTGCGGTACCACCAGTGTTGTGGGCGTATCCGGAACCGACGGTTCGAGCCGCTCCATGCCGAACTTGCTCGGTAAGGTACGTGCGCTTCAGGCCGAAGGCGTTTCGGCCTGGATGTACACGAGCAACTATGCCTATCCCCCGACGACGCTCACGAGCTGCGTGCGTGACGATCTTTATTTCGTTCCCGAAGTACTCGGTGTCAAGATCGCCATGGGTGATCACCGCTCAAGCTTCCCCACGCAGGAAGAAGTGATGCGTCTGCTCACGCAGATTCGCGTGGGTGCCATGGTGGCAGGCAAACTCGGCGTACTGCACATTCACTTGGGCAACATCGTCGGTCCTTTCGATATGTTGCTTGAGTGCGTCAAGCGCGGCATGCCGATTCAGCACATCCGTCCGACGCACTGCGCACGTCACCCGGACGTGTTCAAGGGGGCTATCGAGTTCGGTCTTGCCGGAGGCTACGTGGACATCACCACGGGCGGTTCCTGCGCTGTAGGTACGCCTGCTCATGGCGTGAAGTCAGTGCTTGAAGCCGGTGTGGCGGCCGATCACATCACGATGAGTTCTGACGGACACGGCTCCGTGCCGCGTTTCAACGACAAGGGTGAGATGATTGGCTTGGGTGTTGGCGGCGTTGCCTGCAACCTCAAGGAAGTCAAGCGCCTGATCGGTGAACTCGGTGTGCCGATGACCACTGCTTTGTCCGTGATTACGAGCAACGTTGCCAAGGCTTTGCAGCTGCCCGGCAAGGGCGTGGTGAAGGCTGGCAATTGCGCTGACCTCAACCTCTTTGACGAAAACATGAATTTGGTTCATGTCTTTGCCAAGGGCCGTCAGATGATGCGTAACGGCGAAATTATTGTGAAGGGTACTTTCGAAGAATAATCTTTCTTCGATTGACAGGAAATCCGTGCTGCGGTCCAACACCCGGCACGGATTTTTTGCAACAATTCTCGCTTGAGCAAAAACTCTCTCGAGTCAGGTTGTGACGCAGACAGATTCCGCATATTTCGCCTACGTTCATTGTGAACCCAACGGCGTTTCGTTAGTCGGTTCGGGAGGTATTGCCCGTTTGGCGGCAGGTTGTGTGCTGACTCTGATGCTTGCTTTCCCCAACGCTGCCGTAGCAGATGCGGAACCGGAAGATGTTTCCGGTGATTCGGCTTTGCTTTTGGACAATGTCGATGTACTGTCCTCAGCATCCATTTCGACGCTGACGCCTGCAACAATCGGCAAGGGTGAAAGGTGGACGGTTCCCGCAAGCGGCGAGATGCCCCCGGTGGTCACGATCGGCGTTCCCGACACGGCTGATCTTGGGCGTGAGCGCCCGATGATGATTTCCACGATCGAGCGATTGAGTCGAGCCATGCCAGGCACGCAGTTCCGTCTGCGTGTGATTTTGTCTGCCGACGGCAATGCGCAGCTCAATATCGTTAAGCCTGACTTTATGTTTGCTCCGTCCGGAGCCGATGCGATTTGGCAGCGTGAAGGCATTGAGTCCTACCGTATCGCCACGCGCAAAACAGCCTCGGCCAAGGAGGCCGGCAAGAGTGTGGGGTCTGTTCTGGTCACGCTAAAACAACGTGAAGACCTGCGCGACATTGCCGATCTGAAAAACAAAACGATCGCGGCCGGACTGCCTGATTCCGTTCCGGGTTGGCTTGCTGTTTTGGGCGAAGTCCGAAAGGCCGGATTCGACCCGGACGAATTCTTCGCTTCGAGTGAATTTCTCTTTGAGTATTACCCGGAAATCATTGCGGCTTTGTGGGGTGGCAAGGCCGACGCTGTGGTGCTTCCAACCTGTATGTTGGAGTCCCTTGAGCGAGAAGGATTGGTTGCCACGGATCAGCTCAAGGTATTGCACGACAAAAGCGATGATGCGCTGGCCTGCAAGCGTTCCACCGATCTCTATCCGGATCTGAGTCTTGTGGGCTTTTCATGGACGCCGGAGAAGATGGCCCGAGACGTGACTGTTGCCTTGATGTCGCAGCAGTCGGATGTTGGTTTTGAGTGGCTTTCTTATGTGTCGCATGCCAATGTCGATCAATTGCTCAAGGACCTCAAAGCCGGTCCCTACAGTTATTTGAGAGATTTCAGTCTGAAGGCACTGTACGCCCGTCATACGGCTGTGTTTTGGGCCATAGGGGCGGTGCTTTTGTCCATGGTGCTTTACGGCGTTCTGTTGCAGGTTTTGGTGCGCCGCCGTACGCGGGAACTTTCCCAAACGCTCGAGCACCAGCGCCGCATGGAAGAAGAGGCTCGGGAACACCGGAGACGATTGGGACATCTGGAAAGACGCAATATCGTCAATCAGATGTCCGGAATGATTGCTCACGAAATCAATTCTCCTGTGGGCGCCATCTGCAACTTCAAGGCCATTTTGGATCTGCTTTTGACTGAGGAGTCGCGACGAGACGCCAATATCCGAGTGGCGCTTGAGGGCATTGAAAGCGAAGCGCAGCGTATTGCGGGTATCGTTGGCCGAGTCAGAAGCTATGCGAAGAAACAAAAGCACGCTCATAAATTGTGTGATCTGGTGAACATTGCCAAACGAGCTGTTCGCGCTTTTTATGTGAGTTCTCCCTCCAAAGCGGATATTCTGGAAACCTACGAAATACCGTCGGCACCCGTACTTGGCGATTCGCTTGAACTGGAACTTCTGGTTTTAAATCTCATTCGAAATGCAAGCGAAGTGGAACCTCGAAAGGGCAGCCGCGTCAAAGTAAAGATTGTTGTTCGAAGCGCACCCGACGGGCGCTATCAGCTGCAAGTTCAGGACAACGGCAAAGTGATCGGCGACGAGGATTTCGGACGTCTGACCAAAATGATGCAAAGTGTCAAGCCGGAAGGGCTTGGCATGGGCTTGTCCATTGTGCGCGGCATTGCCGACAGTCACGGCGCGGAATTGGAGTTTAAAAAGGGCGAAAAGGGCGGCTTAATCGTTCTTCTGACGCTTGAGGCCGGAAAGGATGCTGCAGAAGAATCTGTGCCAGGCACAGAAGAGTCGCATGCCGAACAAAACGACATCAAGGAATCGAAATGACAACAAACGTGCCTTTGATCCGATTGGTTGATGACGATGAACTGTTTCGCGTTTCCCAGATGATGTTGCTGAAAACGCGCGGCTGGGAAGTGGAGTGTTACGAAAGCGGCGAGGAGTTTCTCGAGAAAGCGGATCTCAAACGCCCCGGTTGCATCATTCTTGATGTGCGTATGGAAGGGTTGACCGGCATGCAGGTGCATCGCGTACTTGTCGAACGAGGGTGCAAGCTTGCCGTTATTTTCCTGACCGGCCACGGTGACATTCCGATGGCGGTTCGCGCTATGCAGCGCGGTGCCGTGAGTTTTCTGGAAAAACCGGTCAAACCCTTTGATCTTCTTGAGGTTGTTCAAAAGGCGGTTGACGCGTCCCTGGCTGAAGCTCAGCGCGACGAAGAAGCGTCGAAAAACCGAGCGATTTTTGACGATTTGACTGCGCGCGAAAAGGAGATCGTCATGCGTGCGGCGCTTGATACACCCAATAAGGTCATCGCGCGGGAACTCGGTATTGCGGAGCCCACCGTCAAAATGCATCGCGCAAACGCTTTTGCCAAATTGGGTGTGAAAAGTCCTCTGGAAGCCTATCGAGCGCTTGAACGCCTGGGCGTGTTGGACGAATCGGCGATTGGTGCAAAGAACGGAGAGTAACTCATGCTGCGTCGACGCTGTTTGACCGGATTTTGTGCATTGGCGGGACTTCATATGCTGCCAAGAGCTGTCCAGGCCGAGGGCATGTTGTCACGGGCGTCGGAAGGCGTGCAAGTGCCTGTTTACGATGTGGTCGTTGTCGGCACCGGATTGGCCGGTCATTGTGCGGCGCTTTCCGCGAAACTTGCTGGAGCCCAACGAGTCATGATGATTGACAAGGCGCCTCTGGTCGGCGGACACTCGGCCTTGGCAAGCGGATCCATTGCTTTTGTGGATGAGAAACGTCAGGCGGCACAAGGCATCGTTGATTCGGTTGATAAGTTTGTAGCTGACGCCCGGGTAACGGGGGGCTCGATTGACGAAGAGCTCGTTCGTTTCATTGCGGAAAAATCCGGTGAAGGACTCGATTGGTTGCAAACGCAGGGCGTGCGTTTTTCGCCGAATATTTTCCGCGCCTACGGTGGTATGCATCCTCGATGCGTCACAGCGTTCGGAAACATGGGAGCCCGACGCTATATCTTCCAATTGCATGAACGCAGTCGTGAGCTTGGTATTGAAACGCGGCTTATGACGCGTGCCGTAGGATTGCACCGGTTTGAAAAAGACAAGCTCACATTGCGGCTGGCAGATGAAAAGACCAAGTCGGAATACGTTATTCAAAGTCGCGCAGTGGTGTTGGCCACTGGTGGGTTCGGAGCAAATCTCGCTTTGCGAATGCGATATAACCCAAACCTGGACTATGAGATCGCTACAACGGCCAATCCCCATGGTTTCGTGCAAGACACGGCAACGGGCGATGGGCTCTATTTGGCCAAAGAATTGGGCGCCGTCTGGACGAACATGCCGAACATCGTGTTGTTGAGCTACTGGGGCGGCCGCATGCTTGACTACATCGGTGCGGAAATATACGTCGATAACGAAGGTCGCCGTTTCGTTGACGAAACAACCACGACGGCCAGAATTGCCCAAGCTATTTTGAAGTTGCCCGGACATTCCATGTACGTTATTACGGACGCGAAATCGGCCAAGGGCGTTAACGTCGGCGCCAAGATCACAGCCGGCAGTATCCGACTTTCAAATTCCGTTGCGGAAATGGCGCGCGGAATGAACGTACCGGCATCCGAACTTGAACACACGCTCGAGGAATACAACAAACATGCCTCCGAAAAAAGTGCGGATGCGTTCGGGCGTACGGTGTATGCGCAAACAATCGATAAACCGCCGTTTTATTGGGGACAGGAGCGGTTAATGATTCACGCGACGTTGGGAGGGCTTAAAACCGATCTGCACGGACGAGTTAAGCGAAAAGACGGTTCGGTAATCGAAGGACTGTTTGCTGCCGGCGAGGTCGCCGGAGGCATATGGGGAACTGATCGACTCGGCGGCACGGGTCTATTGCAGTGTGTGGTGATGGGAAGAGCGGCGGGGCTGGAAGCGGCAAAACTGGCAACGGCAGTTTTGTGATGTATTGAGTTGCCGCAGCGAATATCAAGACAAGAAAACGCCCGCATCCCAGGAGAAAAGGATGCGGGCGTTGTTGAAAGGAAGCTTTCAGTCGTTGGCTTAGGCCTTCATCTTGGCGAACTGTTCGCCGGCGATCATGCCGAAGGTGAGGGCGTCGATCACGGCCACGGTACCCAGACGAGAGGCACCGTGTACGCCGCCGGCCACTTCACCGCCTGCGTACAGACCCTTGATCGGAGCGTGGGTCGTGGCGCTGATTACCTGAGCGTTGTTGTTGATCATCACGCCGCCCATGGTGTGGTGAATCTTCGGGCAAACTTCAATGCCGTAGAACGGGGGCTTGGAAACGTCCAGACCCTTGTTGAACTTCAGGATGCGGTGGAAGTCCTTGTCGTTGCCTTCCTTCACGAAGTTGTTGAACTTCTTGACTTCGGCAAGGAACGCGTCCTGCTTGATGCCGAAGTGCTTGGCCAGTGCTTCGAGCGTGTCGAACTTCTTGACAGTGCCCATTTCCAGAGGCAGGCGAACGAACGACGGGTTGATGGCCCTGACGATGGCGTCATCGCAAACGGCGATCGGGTAGTTCTTGTCGTTGCCGATGACCTTGAACATAGCGTCAGCCTTGATCTTGCGGCCGGCGTGTTCGTCCATGAAGCGCTTGCCGGTCTTGCGGTCGACCACGAGGCCCAAGTCCATGCAGGCGTGGTTGGTGAAGTTCACGGAAACGCCGAAACCCTTTTCGTTCGGGTTGCAATAGGGAAGGAACTGCAGCCAGCAGAGCTGAACCGGTGCAGCGCCGATACCCAGAGCCTTGATCAGAACGCCAGCGGTTGCGCCCGGCTGGTTGGTGGAGTCGGTGGAGGGCACCACGCGCGGATCCTGGATCTGACGGAACCAGATGTCGCGGGAGAAGCCGCCGGCGGCGAGCATGACGCCGAGCTTGGCGCGAACGGTATGGCTCTTGCCCGTCTTGTTTTCAAGGTCGTCGCAAACGAGCTTGTTGTTGAAGCGATAGCCGGAACGATAGGTGACGCCGAGCACTTCGCTCTTATCGTCGCTCACGATGAAGTCGTCGAACTTGGCGCGAGTGCGGATCACGACGTTCTTGATCTTCTTCAGTTCAGCGTGCATCGGGCGAATGTAGCCGGAGCCAGAACCAGCCTTGATTTCGTAGGAACGGGGAACGGAGTGGCCGCCTTCAAAGAGCATGTGGTTGGGCACGAATTCGCAACCGCAGTCGACAACCATCTTGATCGTGTCGTTGCAGCGATCGGCGATGGTGGCAAGCAGATTGGTGTGGTTGATGCCGAGGCCATCGCGCAAGCAGTCTTCAATGAAGAGTTCCTTGCTGTCCTTGATGCCCTGAGCCTTCTGTACCGGATTGCAGGGGCAGGCAACGTTGCCGCCGCAGATGGCGGAGTTGCCGCCGACGACGCTCATCTTTTCAAGCATCAGAACGCGCAGACCGGCGCGGCCGGCCTTGAGAGCGCAGGCCATGCCGGCGAAACCGGAACCGATGATGACGACGTCGAATTCTTCTTCATAGGACTTGACGGCGGAAGCGGGGATGCCGGCATTGGCAGCAGCTGCGGCCATGATGGCGCCGGAAGCGGCGACGGCCGATTTCAGAAAACCGCGGCGGGAAGTGTCAACGTTTTCCATGGTGAATCCTTTTGTGGTTGTTTGAAGTGTCTTATAAAACGGCTGCGCCGCGGGCGTGAGGAGCAGTTCTTGTTGTTGTGCGTCTTGCGCCCCGGCGTTTTTGCCATTGACCGGAATTCTCGACCGATGCGCTTTTTCTGAATACATCCCGCGGGATGCATACCGAGGGATGTAGTGGTAGCCCGAACGGCTCTTCACAATTGCTCCCGACCTCCACTTCTATTGAAGCCGCGCATTTGGGTGACGGCTAATTTGAATTCATTTCCGGGAGAAAAAAAGATGTCAAAGATGACCGGGACCGCCAAGTCTGTTTTGTTTGCTTCGCTTTGTGCGCTCTTTACCGTTTCGCTTCCTGCCCAAGCTGCCGACAACTTCCTGGCCGATCGGCACAAGGCCAAAGGATTGAGCTGCCAGATGTGCCACGGGCCCGATGCGAACAATCCTCAGACGCCCACGATCGAAACTTGCACGACGTGCCATCAGACGGACGCACTTGTGAAAAAGACCGCAAAGGTCAAACCTACCAATCCGCACGTTTCTCCGCACTACGGCAAGGACTTGGAGTGCACGAACTGCCATATGGGTCATATGGAACCCGAAAACTTCTGCAATCAGTGCCACCAGTTTGACTTCAAGGTGCGCTGAGGCAACAAATCAAATTCACAAACCAAAGGTTGATTGATTGTTTTATCGCTGACAAAAGAAAGGACAGAAAATGCACGCGATGAAAAAGACAATGCTTGCCGCTGCAGCGGCTTTAGGAGCCACTGCGGCTTGCGCTGCCGATGTGACCGTCTACGGTCTGGTGGATTACGGTCTGATGTATACCGGCACGGATAACGGTTCAAATACGAGCCATGTGACGGAAATGACGTCCGGCAAGAATCTGGGTTCCCGCTTCGGTTTTAAAGGATCGGAAGACCTCGGCAACGGCGTGAAGGTGGGCTTCATCCTGGAAAACGGTTTCAGTGCCGATACCGGTGCGTTGCCCTCCAACGGCAAGATTTTCGATCGCGAATCCACGATTTATCTCGAAGGCAATTTCGGCAACCTCAAGTTCGGCCGCATGACTCGTCTGACGGGGTCGACCGGTTCGTCTTGCATCTATGCGGGCAACATTGCTCCGATTTCCACGGGTTACGGCGACTCGATTCCCGGCTACAACGCCGTGTTTGCCGGCGACCTGCTGCGTTATGACAATGTGGCGATGTATACGACTCCGGATTTTGCTGGTCTTAAGCTCTATCTGCAGTATTCGGGTGGCTACGACGTTGATGAAGACGAGGGCGAAGTCGAAAACCAGTCGTCGACCAATCGTTTTTACGCTTTAGGTATGAGCTATAAAAACGGTCCGTTCAATATGGCCGGTGCCGTCGAACGTTTCAATTGGAAGTCGTATAACCTGACTGCAGACGAGCGGGAACTGGACGACGGTTTGGTTGTTTCGGCGGGCGGCGCTTACGACTTTGAAGTCGTCAAGCTCTTCCTGATGGGCGTGTATTTCGACCACATGCCGCTTTCCATGGGCTTCTTCGGTGACGAAAATAAGTTCAAGGTCGGCAGTGAAGAATTCAAGAACGAAGACCTTCGGGGCTTTGGCATCAATACCGGTATCAATGCTCCGGTATTGGGTGGCAATTTGCGTTTGTCTCTGACTTACATGAATGCCGAACCGTCGACTCAGGTTGCTGCTGACTTTGAAGTCGATCGCTGCAACGTGACGGTCGGCTGGGAAGACAAACTGAGCAAGCGCACGACGCTCTATCTCGGTGCCGCTTGGACGCAGGACGACTACCAAGTTGTTGAAGCCACGCGCTACAGCGCCACGGTCGGCCTGATTCACGCCTTCTGATTCAAGCGTCGGGTTTGAAGCTCCTAGCTTCAAGTCCGACCTTGCTGCGATTCATCATTGTTTCTCTCCTCACCGCTGTCGAATTCAGATTCTTCAGCACGACAGGACCCACGGAATGCAGATTCGTGGGTTTTCGGGAGCCGCAAGGCTCCCATTTTTTTTGTGGCGAAACACAATACGGCAACGAGGCTTCTGCATTGCCGTGGGTTTGATAGCGTGCCGAGAATATAGGTACAGGCTTCGATCAGACCGAAGAGTTTGCAAAACGCCTATGTAGGCTCGTCAACGACCGGAATCTCAGGTGTGCCACGAAAATGCAAAACCCGCCTCAACCGAAGTCGAAGCGGGTTAGAACTAATCTAGATTCTGTTGGGGAAAATCAGATTAGAACTTGTGGCACATACCGAGCATGACGCCCCAAACGGTCGGATCAGCATCCTTTGCTCCGATCTTGTCCATGCTGTCCTGATTGTACGTCACAACGCCGTAGACGTTGGTGCGCTTGGAGAGCGGGTAGCCATAGCCGGCGGAAACGATCCAGCGAGAAACTTCGGCGTCTTCATAAACGGTTTTGTCAAGGCTGTCAGCAGCATCGGCATCCATGTAGGAAGCGCCAACGAGTACGTTACCGCCTGCGGCCGGGATAGCGGCAGACACCCCAAGGCTCCAACCTTTAACCTTGGCGTAGCCTTCATTGCCCTTAAAGTTGGCACTGATCCAGTCCGAGCCAGCACCAGCAAATGTAGAAAGCTTGGCCTCGTCAAAGTACGCTGCACCAGCAAAGAGCTTCACGACTTCGAAGTCGTAGTTACCGCCAAAGCGAACCGTCCAGGCATCGTCAACATCGCCCAGGCTACCATCCGTTGCGTCATAGCTCTTGTAGTTGATGGAGTCCACGGACAGGAACAGATTGAGCGGACCGTTGGCATACTTGGCGCCCAGGGCATAGTAACGGTTGCTAGTGGATTCGTTTTCCGCACCAGCGTCATCGGAGTTGCCCATACCGTACTGAGCGTAGACGGTAAAGCCAGCAAAGCTCGGGGTTTCGTAGGAGATCATGTTATCCCAAAGTCCGGAACCACCGAAAACCGTATCAGCCTGAGCGGCATAGCTACCCCAGGAGGTACCGAAGGCGGACATCACGCCATGCTGGGCCCAGGAGGAGGTTCCACCGTTGATAGAGCCCATACGGCCGAAAGCGATCTTACCGAAGCCACCCTGCAGGAAGAGGGAAGCTTCACGGCGGAAGAAGTGGTTGTCGTCTTTCAAAGAACCGTCATCGCTGTTGAACTGGTTTTCGAGGATGAAGCCAACTGTCAGACCATTGCCGAGGTCTTCCGTGCCCTTAAAGCCGAAGCGGGAACCGGACTGCATGCCGGATTCCATCGAGAACTTGTCAACAGAATCGACGCCCTGACCGGCAGCGTTGATATCCATGTCGCTGCTCAAATAACGAACACCGGTATCGATAACACCGTAGAGCTGAACGTCAGCAGCCAGAGCGGAGCCGGCGAAAGCACCAAGAACTGCAACAGCAGCCAAAGTCTTTTTCATGATTTTTCTCCTACCTATGCAGACCTCTGCATAGGATCAAGTTTTTGCAAAAACCGCCGGACTGGAACAAGAGTTGCGGACTCTTGCAAAGACGCAACTCAATCCGGCGGAGTCCTTGCAGGACGGAGTCGATCATGGCACCTAAGACTTTTGACTACCAAGAAAAGAATGAAAAAAAGTGATCGGGGGGGGGTATTAACCCTAGGATAAATTACAACACCTTGTGTCAATCCGTAGGAAACAGGTCTCATTGAAAAGGTAACCAGGACGCCACTCTATAGAAAGATGGAAGATGACATTGTCTTCTGTAAGAGCGGAAGAACACAATCGACATAGTCCTTGATGCCCACGTCGGTAAGGATGTCACCGTTGGCACCAGCTACTCCGCTGCTGCGGCAGCGATTACTCCTCTCACGGTATTGGCACACACCGAGCATCAAGTCGTAATGGAAGAAACAGGAAGTCAAAATCTGAATCTGACAAAGAGGCAAAAATTTGGGCATGGACAAATTTTGTCCATGCCCACCGTACGAACCGAACTAAACAGTCCGGATCAATCAAAACATAGTGTTTAGAAGTTACTTGGCGAATTTGGCGGCACTGGCACCGGCCTGGCGTCCGAATGTGTAAACATCAGCAATGGCGTTGCCACCCAGACGGTTGGCACCGTGAATCCCGCCCGTGACTTCACCGGCAGCAAAAAGTCCCTGGATGGGTTTACCGTCAGTGCCGATAACTTCTGCTTTTGTATTGATCTTTACGCCGCCCATCGTGTGATGCACGGTCGGAACCTTCAGGCAGGCGTACCACGGGCCTTCAGTCATCGGGGCATCATCCGTGTTCGTGGCGGCAAAGCCGAATTTATCCTTTTCGACCTGATGCGAAGCGGCCTTGTTGTATTCGGCAACGGAAGCTTTCAAATTGTCGGCCGGCACATTGATCACTTTGGCGAGTTCATCGAGTGTTGCCGCAGTTTTAACCCGGCCCAAAGCGAGCATATCCTTCATCGTGACGCCCATTCTGTCGGGCGTATTGATGTCTGGATAACGCAATTTGTTCATGACGAGCCAGTACGTGCCTTTGGGTTGCTTGAAAATAGCCTTGCAGAGAGTATCTCGTGCAGCACCCTCATTGACGAAGCGGTTGCCTTCAAGGTTGACGAAAATGCGGTTTCGTCCAGAGGTTGCAATATCCTGCATCAGTCCGGTGCCCGGTGTTCCGTTCGGGTGCAACTGAATGTCGGAGAGGCCGATTAACTGCGCACCGATTTTTTTGGCCATCACCAGACCGTCGCCTTGTGCGGCCTTGTTAATGTTGGTTGTGCCGATGGATTTATCGAGCTCCACTTCTTTCCAAACTCCGGTGTTGACTTCTTGACGGAATTTGACGTTGGCACCGAAACCGCCCGTCGCCAGAACGACGCTTTGCGCTTTGACGGTAATCGGCTGTCCGTGACGAGTAGCTTTAACTCCCGTTACTTTGCCTGAAGCATCCGTCAGGATAGCTTCGGCAGGACACTCCATCAGAAACTCCACACGGTCCTTGTATTTGGTTTTGAGCACATGCTCAAAGACCGAGGTGTAGGCGTTTCCAGCGGGTTTGACGCCGTAATGACTGCGCTGTCCGAGAGAGCCCGTAGCTGCACCGATTTTGTCCCGGAAGACGACGCCTTGCTTTTCCATCCATTCAACGGTCGGATAGGCGTTCTCGGTGAGATAGCGTACGAGAGCAGGATCACCGACGTTATGTCCGCCTTTCATTGTGGCGTTGTAGAACGTTTCGATGCTGTCCGTGATGCCCTGAGCTTTTTGCCGTTTGTCGTCGACGGCATTGAGAGCGCCGCCGGAAACATTGGTGGAACCACCCAAATAACCGAGTTTTTCGATGATGACCTCCTTGCCAGCGCCGTTTTCAAGCGCAGATACGGCGGCAGCCAACCCCGTGCCGCCACCGCCGATGATTGCCACGTTGCCGGTGACGGTCAGCGGAGTCACGGGATGCTTAACAGTTTGCTTGGACCATTTTTCGATATCGGCTTCGGTGGCACCGGCAGCTTTCAGACATTCTTCAACACCTTGAATCAGGGCAAAGCTCGAAAGCGTGGCACCCGACATTGCATCGATGCCGATGGACTGACGTTTGATAATTTCTTCGCTCTTAACTTGCAGAGCGGTTTTACCAACGCCGAACGATTCAAGATCTTTTGTGGAAATTGCAGCGATTTTTCCATGCTCAATGGTGACTTTGACAGTCATTGGGGCGTTATGTCCGATGACTTGAGCCTGATACGAACCGTCTTTGAGGGCAGCCGAAGCTGCCGAAGCGAGCGAACCGATAACAGCGGCTGCGATGAGATTGCGAAACTGCATATGTAACTCCCGATGCAGGGTTCGGCGCCGGCTGAAGGAGAACGTACGCCGAATCGCAGATTAAGATGATGAGCGGCTATCCAGCCGACATAAAAAATTCTATGTAGAGAGTCACATACTCAGCAGACTAAGTACCTTGACCGAGATCAAAAGCCTGTCGACTTCCGAGTACAACGAGCGGAGATGTGCATCACTTATGATGCAGACAGCATGGAGGAAGCCGGTTGCTCAAATCAAACAGTGAAGGAATTGTGTTGGTGATTGTCACTTTGCATTGCGCCAGCTTAACTTTTCGTAGTCTTCGGATCCGATTGTTGTGCGAGTGTGGGTAAACACAAGACTGGCAAGAAGCAGGATGCATGTAGCAAAGAGCGCTGCGCGTGTTCCTTGCAGTGAGATAAAAATGCCGCAGAACATGGTGCCCATAGCGGTACCGAAATTGGCTGCTGTCAAAAAGAGTCCGTTGGAAAAGTCCGGCGCTTCACGGGCGGCGGAACTGATCATGTATTGACCGGAAATGTTGATGACGCCAGCCCAGATGCCGAGCAGAACCACAAGTGCGGCAGTCGCAATGCTGCAGGCCGAAAACAAGTACAAAAGCACGTAGAGCATCAGCATCACTGCGGGGCCCGCCTGCGTGAAGAATTTTTTGTAGTGTCCGAAAACGCGGCCGGCGAGCATATTGCCGACGATATTGGCAATGCCGTAAGCCAGAAGCACGGAACTGACTGCGTCAAACGAAAAGGCGCTTACTTTGTGCAAAAAGTCGCTCATGAAGCTGAAAAAGCCGAACATGGCGCCGTTGATGCAAGTAAGACCGGGCGAACAATTTTATTGATTAGTCGGCTAAAAAATTCAGAGAAGCAAAACCGGCAAGAATGCAAAAGATTCCTTGCCGGTTTTGTGCTTGTGGAAAAAACGACGAAAAGGAACTCATCGGCGCATCCCGCCGCCTCTGCCGAAGCCTCCGGCTCCGCGTCCCGGACCTGCCGGCTGACGAGGAAACGCTTTGTTCGGGGTGTAGCGCACCGGAGCGCCCGGCGGATTGGGCACCATGCCCGGACGAGGCACAGGTGTACCGGGACGGTAAGGCTGACTGTAGTCGCGGCGGGCCGGAGCTTGGGGCGGACGACTTGTTTGTGGCCTGGTGTTGCTCAGCAGATGGTCGCGGTATTGACCGGAGGTATACCGCTTGCCGTCTTTATTCCAATACTGCCCGTCCCATTGTCCTTTGCGAGCTTCCTGACGCAGGCGTTGTCGGTCAGCGGCGTCGCCGACACCGCTCAAAACATCGTTGATCGGCGGCTCGGAGGCCGAGTGGGCTAGTCCCGGGACTACGGCAGTCAGGACAAGCGCACCGGTGCATCCGAAAAGGTGTCGGCGTGAAAGAAACTCAAAGGACATCTGTCTCAACCATACTCGAAAGAATCATCGGAACGCCGCTTATCTCGGACCTGGGCCCGGACCGGGACCTCCCGGTCCCCAACCGCCGGGACGAGCGCCGTGGTGCGGTCCGGGTTCCGGATGGTGCGGCGGCGGGCCAGGCCGACGTGGCGGC
>ENA-ORTB01002194-ORTB01002194.1-human-gut-metagenome-genome-assembly--contig:-NODE-2194-length-18799-cov-4.683739_pt1 | contig 18799 bp, 18 predicted proteins | sample MGYA00241905_ERZ509174 | MGnify/ENA primary metagenome ERZ509174 (study PRJEB26280, sample SAMEA2338851) | human gut metagenome | biome: human gut; feature: human-associated habitat; material: faeces... | reverse complement strand
TCCTACACCTCTCAGATGGTCCGTACCATTAAGTACTTCGCTGAGAACTGCTAATTACAGCTCTACGCTCAAAAGTGCTTGAGGTGCCGTGCTGAGTAACAGCTTGTGTTGACCTTTCTGGTACGAACATGCTGCGATTGGTACGACAACAGTAACTTGAGTTCTACACCCTTCCTTTTACGGGTCTCCGTGAGAGGAAGGGTGTTTTTATTATGCTGTTGAGAGAAGCAAGAGATGGTTTTTGTTTGATTGCGAGTGTCGCCATTTGACAAAAAGGTCAATTCGCAATTTATAAGGCTGAGCCCTGCTTTTTTGTGGAATATGGGGTTAAGTCTGCTGTATGATGATAAAACAAAGGCGACCAACTTTTTACAGTTGATCGCCTTGCTTATTGTCAATTATTCGGTTTTTGAAACTACTTCTTTGGTTGCTGCAATTTTTCGGTCACTGTAAAGAACAACTTCCTTGATAACCTGTTTATGAATGGCTGAAATCAGTATTTCCATATAAGCATAATCAGGTTTTCCGTTCTTTTCAGGGAGCATAATATCGAGGGCATCTGCATCTTTGGCATAGAAATTATTTCCATAATCAAATTTCCCAGTATGAGATGCTTTATGAATTGCAGAAGTAACGAATATCGATGCCTTTATAGGTAACTTATCAGTATGTACTACTGCGATATGGTCGTCAGCACCATATTTATAACTTCGGTACTTTGCGGAGCCAAACATATCAATCGTAGTGGTATTTGCATCGAACACCTCAACTTCGTTTCCTATGTGTGCAGATACACCTTCAAAAGCTTCACCGGCTGTAACAAAGGGTAAATTGCCAACAACTCGATCTGCGCTTTTTAATCGTTTGCCTCTCGTCGCTTTGCCAAACAGTTCTTCCAAGTTAAAGGACTTCCAGTTGACGGTTTTAAACGCTTGCAGAGCGCAAAGCTCTGCGTCCGACAATTCATAATTGTCGTATCCGCTTACTGTCAAGTAAGCGGATAGCTCAGCTACCCGCTGAGCTTCTAGCTCAGCTACCCGCTGAGCTTCTAGCTCAGCTATAAATGCATCCATAAAATTAAAATCGATCTTACCGTCCTTCTCGGGCAATTGCATCTTGAAATGATGACTTTGAGAACTTCTTAATTTCTTGCCATAAGAAAATTTCCCGGTGAGTGCTTTTTGCATAGCTACAGAAAAAAACATCATTGTACTTTCAGAGTATTCAATGCTGTCATTCCAATATACACCAGTGTCATCTCCTGCTCCAAACGCATAATTGCGGTAAAAAGTATTACCGAAAATATCAACTGTAATAGAATTTGCAGGAAACGACGCAACAGGATTAGATATGTAATTAATAACACCAGTATTTGTAACTCCTGCCATCACAAAAGGAATGTTACCGGGAAGTTGATCGCTTTTTTTTAATCGCCTTCCTTGTTTAATTTGATTGAATATCTTGCAGAACTCATATTCGCCCCACTTAACCGTCCGCAATTTTCGATTAAGTGAGGCTTCTATTTTCCCAGGCGGTCGTCCTCCGTCGGCTGATTTTTCAGAAGCGTTGATACTTCCCATGCAAGATAATCGCTGATCGTCTTTTTGAAATCATCTAATGTGGGTTTTGTATCGATTGGAGCCGTTTGATTCCAGTCATTGCCTTTTTCTGGGTCGATATGCCCTTCGTAGTATTCTTTTTCTGTAAGAATATTAAGTTTGGACCGCCCAAAACGCACAAGATCCACAACTTCCCGATAACGTTCTTTTGCCCTGTCGGTGTCAAAAAGATTTTTGCTTGCTTTCTTACGGTCGGAGCGAGTATATCCGTCATTTGAAAAATCAATAAACTTAACTACATCGTCTGTTTGATGAGCCTCACCCACCCGGAAAACATATATACTTGTTTGCACACTTGATTTACCGATAAACAAGTCTATCGGCATTTTGATGCTTGCAAGAAGTGTGCTGTGCTCCAGAATTCGTTTGTTGTACTCTACTGCTTTGCCAGAGCCTGCCGAGTTTTGAATGATAATAGCTGCATAGCCCTTATTCATCATAGACAGAGCCTTTTCAACAAAAATCATTCCGTTGCCCTCTGAAGAGTAGGGCGGGTTCAAAATAAACGCATCCGCAGGGAACTTTTCGTCAGTTTTGCCAAAGCCGTAATGACCATCAAACTTCAAAGAGTCCTTGTTCAAAATGTTAGAGCTGCCGTCACCCATCATAATCATATTGAGCACAGCAAGCATATAAACATTGGATAGGATTTCCAGACCTAACAACTGATTTGCTTTGATTTCTGCTGACTTGCGTGCCAGCTCTTCAGGTGACTTGATCTTCTTTTTGGCATCAGCCAACATTTCATTCATGGCGGCTACCAGTAGACCAGCCGAACCTGTGGCAAAATCCCACACAAAGGAGTCTTTATTCACTCTTGCAAGACGGCACAGAAGCGTTGCAACATAAGGCGGTGTTAAAACCACATCATTGAGCTGATCCTGCGTGAAGCCAAGCCATGAATACATTTCGTTAAATAGCTTTCCGGTGAAATCCGTATTCAAGCCAATTTTATAGTAAACACCAAGGTCATCAACAATCTTGATGAATACTCGTTTTAACTGACTTTCGCCATCGTCCGCTTTGTTAATATTGTCAGTAGTAAGTGTGTTTTGCAAAGTTCGCACAATCAGGTCTTTCTTGTCCTTGGGAAGTTTTTTGGCATCGAGAAAGGACTCGATCTTGCGAATCATAATATCGCCGTCCGTATTGTTTCTTTCGTTGGACGACTTCAAATCAGCTTTGGTAAGCGGATATACGTTGTTCTCCACATCACCAAGGGTAGCCATAATAGAGGCAACAACAAGATAGACACGGTCGTTTTCACTCAAACCTTTTTCACTCTTGAAGATATCGTTATTCAGCTTGACAAGGCTTGCAGTAATTTCCTGCTCTCTACGTTCTTTTAGCTTTTCAATTTCGTCCTGAGAAAGCGATAATTGTTTGACCTTTTCGATAAATGCAAAAGCTTTAGTTTTCCCTTCTGTTTATGAGGGGTTTGGGATTCCACCTTTAGAGGCTTTGGCGTGCGGCATTCCTGTATTCGTTGCCAATATTCCTGTGATGCGTGAATTGTTTGAAAACTCTGTCTACTACTTTGAACCAGAAGATTATGGGTATGATTCACTGGAAAAATGTCACATAGAAAAAGCAGATAAAATTTTATGCGAGCATTCATGGGAAAAGTCCGCAAAATGTTGGCTTGAGTTAATAAAAATAACCAAAATGCTTATATTAGTCTCATTGCTGTCCGACCGGAAAGTCAGAATTTGCATGTGGGGTCTCATCTATTAAGGGTATGTGAAGAAATTGCAGAATGCCATGGAATGCACGGTTGTCTATTAGAAGTTAAAAAGAATAATTTTTCTGCGATACAGTTTTATCGAGCAAATGGCTTTGTCTTTCTGAATGAGCGCGAGAACAGCTTTTTGATGAAAAAACAGCTGGTTCTGCTGAAAGGAAAGACTTATGAATATCAAAGGAAAGAAAGTAACTCTTCGTGCAATGGAAAAACAGGATTGTGAAATGATCAGAGAGATGTTCAATGATCCTGAGATCGAAAATTTGGTTGTAGGTTGGGCTTTCCCAGTATCCAGCTATGCACAGGAAAAGTGGTTTGAAAGTCACTACGGTGATACTGCGAATTTCCGTTTTGTGATTGAAACAGAAGAAGACGGTCCGGTAGGAATTGCTACTTTGACTGGAATTGATTGGAAGAACCGTCGAGCAACACATGGTATTAAACTTGCTAACAAGAAACGTCGTGCGAAGGGTATCGGAACGGATACAGTAATGGCTATTATGCGCTATGCGTTTGATGAGTTGCAATTAAATCGCTTGGATGGTTCTTGGTTCCCGGACAATGTACCGTCTAAAGGAATGTACACCAAGTGTGGCTGGGTTGAAGAAGGTGTTCGTAGAAACTATATATTCAAGAATGGAAAGTATAGAGATTTGGTGGTAGTAGGCATCTTGGCAGATGAATATCACGCATTGATTGAAAAAAATCATTATTGGGATTAAGGAGCATTTTTATGGATAACAAAATCTTGGTAACTCGTTCATCCATGCCTGATTTGGACGAATATGTGGAAGAGATCCGGCCTATTTGGGAAAGCCACTGGTTGACCAATATGGGCGTAAAGCACAAAGAATTGCAGGCTGAACTGGAGAAATATCTGGGAGTTCCCCATGTGGCACTTTATACTAATGGGCATTTGGCATTGGAGAATGCTATTGCAGCATTGAATCTGCCGGAGGGTGGCGAAGTGATTACCACACCATTTACTTTTGCATCTACTACGCATGCGATTGTTAGAAATGGCTTGGTTCCGGTTTTCTGCGATGTCAATGAGATAGACTACACCATTGATGTTACGAAGATTGAAAGCCTTATTACGGATCGCACGGTTGCTATTGTACCTGTACATGTTTATGGAAACCTCTGTGGTGTAGAGGAAATTGACAGGATTGCAAAGAAGTGCGGATTGAAAGTCATCTACGATGCTGCACATGCTTTTGCCGTAAAGTATAAAGGTGTATCTTCGGCTTGCTTTGGCGACGCTTCGATGTTCAGCTTCCATGCTACCAAAGTATTTAATACCATTGAGGGCGGTGCGGTTTGCTTCAAAAATGACAGTTGGGTTCAATTGTTGAATGATCAGAAGAACTTTGGCATTCATGGCCCAGAATCAGTTTGCTATGTCGGTGGAAATGCCAAGATGAACGAGTTCCAAGCGGCAATGGGTATTTGTAATCTGCGGCATCTGGAAACTGAAATTGCCAAGAGAAAGAAAGTGGTGGAACATTACCGTGAGCGGCTTTCTGGCGTGGAAGGTATTAAGCTCTGTGCGGCACAGGAAAATGTTGAAAGCAATTATGCATATTTCCCGGTTGTGTTCGATGGCTACAAGTATACTCGTAATGAAATTTACGAGATGCTGGCCGAGCAGGGAATTACGGCTAGAAAGTATTTTTACCCGCTGACTAATAGTTTTGAGTGTTATCGGAATTACCCGACTGCCGGCACTGAAAAAACGCCTGTGGCGCAGCATCTGGCATTGCGTGTGTTGACACTGCCGTTGTACGCAGATTTGGCACTCGAAGATGTTGATAGAATTTGCAATATTATTCTGGGATAACACAATTGATGTTTCCGACAGGTACTAAAACATTTGATGACTTGTTTTCTGAAAAGATAGAGGATACTATCCACACTATAGGGTAAGTTATCGGAAAAGTTGTCTCACCATTAATGGCAGATTTAGTAAAATTCCAAACAATCTTCTCCACAAGGCTGATTTCTTTCTGATCTTGTGATATACTGGAGCCACGGGGGACCGTGGCTTTCAGTCTATCTCAGAGACATCTTCTTGATCGCCGTCAGCTACTTGATTGGCACCCTCCTCATCTTCATCCTCATCCTTGTCTGGTCCGTCCCACCCTATGTACTTCACTTCTATCTCCTCAATTTACTCCAGTTCAGCCGTTGACCGCAGCGGTCACAGAAGCGTTGGTACTCACGTTCCATTGTGGTTCCGCATCGTGGACACCTTGGAAACTCAGCACCCCACTTAAACGAATACACTTCTTCCACTCGCATCGGCCACCGGTAAGTAGGGGAGAGCAGAAGTTCATACAGTACCCGTGTGGGCCGTACATCCCAATTCCAGTTATCATCGAACCAATCTAATTTATTCTTCATGTGATTTACACCTCCAAGAGTATTGTAGGATGTATCACATGTTGATGTGAACGAACTCACAACTTCTTGCTTTTTGATAAGTTGGAGAAAAATATGCAAACGACAAAACTGTATGTTGAATACATTGTAATTGGTATGGAGTCGTTGGTTTGGATAGTATTATTGGCTTTGCTGGCTTTAGGAAAATCGGCACTTGTGTTTTTTGATTACTGCATTCAAAATTTATTGACGTCCATATTTATGATTGGAGCTTGTTATGTTCTGGGATTGTTGACAGATCGTGTTGCCGATAAATTGACAGATAAAAAGAAAAGACGGATAAAAAATCGTTATCCGATTAAAGCGAGTACAAGCATTTTGGTGTGGGAGAAAGTTAAGCAGGACACATTTGCAGCATTTACATTGTCCCGTATTAGAATTCTAAGATCAACTATGGTAAACTCTGCAATAATTGGTGTCACTGGAATGCTAGTATCGTTTTGTGTGTACTGCAATGGTATACTAGGAATACTATCGTTAGTCTTTTTTGAAATAATGGCGTTGATTGCGTGGCAAGCGCATACAAGTCTTCTGATTAACTACTATAGAAAAACACAGAATCTTGAGCGGGACATGGCAAATGAAGAAGAAAAAATATAGAGATATTGTAGTGACAGTTGAGGAATAGGCATTAAAACTTGAATTGTGGGAGCGTGAGCTCCCATTGCTGCTCGAAACTTTGCACACCTCTCCGTGGTGAGCAGTAGGCAACACAGTATGTAGGATATTGTGGCTAAGAATGCAGAGACATACGGATTGATAGGGAAAAGACTATGTGTGATATCGAGAAGGAATCTCATACTGAAAAGAAATCGCATATACGGCCGACATTGTTATCGATTGTCATAATTTCAATTGCGGTGTTAGCTGTATTTGCAATTCTTGTTCATTGGCTTTCACCCAAAGTGCCATCACTGATTACAGCGGACGGAATGCTGTCATATATCGGATCGGGTATTTCATCTGTGGCCACAATCCTTTTGGCGATTATAGCATACCGTCAAACAGAACGAGCAAATTCTATGGCCGATAAGCTGGCGTTGCAATCCAATCGGTTTGCGGAGCAGGCGAATGAACTATCCAAACAAGCTAATAGGGCGGCAAATAAAGCTAATGATTTGGCAGAAGAGTCCTACAGGACGGCACAGCAATCCAACGATCTCGCTGCACAATCTAACGCAGCGGCTCAGAAATCAAATGAACTAGCAGCACAGGCGAATGAAGCTGCAAAGAAATCAAATGAATTGGCAGTGCGGTCACTTGAGATAGCAGCCAAATCAAATGAACTTGCAACGCAATCTAATAAGACTGCAGAACAATCAAATGAACTTGCTAGGTTGTCAATTCAGGCATCACAACAAGCTAATGAATTGACAAAACAGGCAAATGAAACATCTGATCGAGTGTTGAAGCTCGAAGAAGAACAGTTCAAAATGGAAATCCGGCCGTTTTTCCTTGTAACTGACTGGGGAGTATGCAAAACTGTTCCAGCAGAGTTTGAAGATAAGCATCGAACAATAGCTTATCAAGTTGGCACAGATACGGATCGAACTGATAATCGTGTGGTGCTAATCCTAGAGCTGACTAATACAACACAATCGTATGAAATGGTTCGCTATAGTAATGCAATAAGTTCAAATGGAAAACGATGGGGACTTTGCGTAAGTGATCGCAATGGCATTTCTCTCGGTATTCCGGCGGGAGAAAGTCGGAAATTTTGTTTTTATTCTGATGAGTCTTTCTTTTCTGACATTGAGGGTAAGACAGTTAGTTTTGAGTTTGTCTTGGAAAATCGTTTTGATGAACGCTATAAAGAATCCTTTGATTTGGTTGTCATTCGATTCAACTGGGAACGAAAGGACTGCAATATTAGCCCACAAAAGTATGAAATACAAGCCTTTACGAAAGACTGTGGACTTGTACCGGGTTAGTATTGATTGCGCAATTTCAGAGTGCTATACTAAAACCACAATACATAACAGAAAGGTTGATATCTCATGCCCAGAACTAAAGGAAGCAAGAATAAACCGAAAGTTACCAACGACTACGCATCCCAGATTGCAGAGAAGCAGGAATCTATCGCTTCCCTCACTTCAGAAATCGCATCCATCACCGCCAACATTGACACTTTGAAGGCTGACCTGAAAGTGAAGAAGACTGCTCTGAAGAAGGCCGAAAAAGAAGTGGCAATGCTGGAAGCGAAGAAGGCAAAGGCAGATGCCAAGGCTGCTGAAGAAGCGAAAAAGGCTGAAGCAGAATCTGTTCTGAAAAAACTGCTTGCCGAAGGCATGAGTGCCGATGAGATCCTCGCAAAACTGAAATAATCTTTTTAAACCTCAGACCGTGTGGGTGTGGTTACAAAATCCCATCCACGCGGTTTTATAACAGATAAATTGCTTCATATCGAACAATAATATACCTGTTTTTATTCCATAGTCCAAAATCACTTCCGGTGAAATTTCAGCAAAAGAACAGCAGGGGAGAGCACAGGCAAAGTAGTTACTGGGCAAATAAACAGCAATGAACATCACAGATAAAAAGTAATCGAATCCGTCAGCACTTCAAAACATCTTCAATCACTTCAAAAGTAACCTTCAAAAATCAGCAATAACCCATCACGCAATTCTGTCCATCAATACACCAATCAAAGCACTATACAACCCTATCATCACCCACCCTGAGGAGCGCATCTGGGCAGGGCGAACGCCCCGGCGGTAGCCCCGGGTCCCGGACGCTCCGAGGAGTGGCACACTAAGTCACATGAAAATATATGTGCATAGAAAGAAATAGAGTGAATATAATAATTCTAAAACACAAAATTGCGAAAGAACTTGAAAATAACGCCTAAACGTGGTATAATTTTGGTACGAACAAGCCGGTTTTGGTACGACAACGGTATGCTGTGGTACTGTAACTGTTGTTTCGAAATTATGAACGATCACAAAAAAATCGTGAAAATTTAGCGTAGCTACGACGACACCTATCAGGTTCAGGTCGTGTCTTGGTACGACAACGAGAACTCCTACACCTCTCAGATGGTCCGTACCATTAAGTACTTCGCTGAGAACTGCTAATCACAGCTCTACGCTCAAAAGTGCTTGAGGTGCCGTGCTGAATGACGGCTGGTACCGGCTTTGCTGGTACGAACATGCTGTGATTGGTACGACAACAGGATAACGAGTTCAACACCCTTCCTTTTGCGGGTTTCCGTGAGAGGAAGGGTGTTTTTTGTTATGTTGTTGAAAGAAGCAAGAGATGGATTTTTGTTTGATTGTGAGTGCAGACACTTGGCAAAAGGGTCGATTCGTAACTATCGAGCAGAAACGAAGTTCTTGATGGAGTTTTTGGAGTTGAAACAAATAACAGAAGTTGAAGATGTAAAAGCCCATCATATCAGGGATTTCATGAAGCAGAAGCAAGATTCAGGGAATACGGCATGTTATGTGAATGACATTCTAAAAGCCTGTAAGACATGGTTCAATTATCTGGTGGAAGAAGATTATATAGAAGAGCGGAGAAACCCGGCAGCAAAGGTAAAGTATCTGAAACAGCCAAAAACCATTATTGAAACATTCTCAACGCAAGAGGTGAAGGAACTGATTCACTACTATTCCGGGTGTGACTATTTGGAAGTAAGAAACAAAACCATCATAACTTTGCTCTTTGATACTGGAATGCGCTGTAATGAAATGATAATGATGGAACCAGAGGACATAAAGAAAGATTACATCGTGGTTAAGCATGGAAAGGGGAATAAAGAGCGAGTTGTGCCGAAGTCACCGATGTTATCCAAACAGTTGGTAAGGTATCTATATGTGAGAGAAAACTACTTTGAGGGAAAATCTAACAAGAAAAATCTCTTTTTGAGTAAAACCGGAAAGCCATTGACAGATGAAGCAGTTGCCCGGATGTTGAAGAAAGCGGCTTTTGAAGTAGGTGTTTCGCCCGAAGTTCGTGTTAGTCCGCATACATGCCGACACACGTTTGCACAGATGCAGCTAAAGAACGGTTTGGATTTGTACAGCCTTTCCCGGTTGATGGGTCATGTGAATGTGATGATTACACAACGGTATCTGTTGGGTATCAAGGATAAGGATATAGTGGACAAGGGAAACCAGACAAGCCCATTGATGAATCTGTAAGAGCGAATGATGCTCAGATGGTGGTTTTGAAAATCATCAAGGAAAAGTCAGGTAAAATTTTTGAAAAAATGCGATAAACCCCTTGACGTAAAAAAATAAATGTGGTAAAATGTAAATGGTGAATTAGAACTATTGACAATGCTGGCTGCCTGTGGTAAACTATATCCACAAGGCAGAACGGCTATTTGAGCTATATGTTAAAATCCTCTGCCTTATTGTTAGGTAGGGGATTTTTTGTTTAATACTGATAGCCGCACTAAATTGAACTTTATTGCAATGAAGTAAAGAGTAAACATAATCCAACAAAAGAAAGGAATGGGCGTGTTATGAGTGAGTGAAAAGAACCGTGTTGAAATTCACGATTTCAAAGACTGGAAAGCAGGAGTGTATCTGATAGAAGCCGGGTGCGGACAGGGTAAGAACTACTTTGTGTTCAATACGCTGTTCCCTTATGCTCATGAAAATGGAAAACGGATGTTGGTATTCTCAAACCGGGTAGCACTAAGAGAGCAGCAACAGGCACAGACACAAGAAAAAGATGTTAAGCTGATAACATATCAGAGCCTAGAACATGATGAGTACTTGGAAACGATGCAAGACACCAAAAACAAGGTAAGAGGGTTGATGCAGCAAGTTGGCGAGTACGATTACATTATCTTAGATGAAGCACATTACTTATATCAGGATGCACCATTCAATAAGAACACGGAAACCATTATTGAACTGATTGAAAAATACAGAAGTTCAAAAATCATAGTTTTGCTTTCTGCAACACCAGACCTATTAAAGAAGTATCTAAGGATAGATAAACCGTATTTCTTCAAAGCAGATTACAGCTATATCAAAGAAGTACAGTATTACACAAAGCGTGATACACTCGATGAGATTATTAGCAAGATTCCAGAAAATGAAAAAATCGTAGTGTTTGCAGATAGTAAGGACAGATTGAAGGAACTTCACAGCGAATATCCAAACAGTGCATATCTTGATGCAAGTAATAAGAAAAGACGGAAGGTGTTCAATCAAATCATAGAAAGAGAAAGGTTTGATTGTAGGATTCTCTTTACAACAAGGGTTTCGGATAATGGCATAAATCTAACAGATAAAGACATTAAACACATCATTATTGAAACAACAGATATTGTTGAGTTCATGCAATGCTTGGGGCGAAAGCGTTCACAAGATGAGAATGATACAATCAATTTGTATTTTTTAGATGACATTGGCAGGATAAGCGGATTCTGTACGAAGTATAAAAAAGATGTAGAGATAGCAAAAGAGTACGAATTATTAAAAGATGCAGGACAGTTAGACGAGTTTAAGAAGAAGTATTTGAAAATAAGATTGCCTTGCTTTTTTGATAATGAACCAAAGATTATCTATCCAGCTTATTATAAGATTCAAAGCGATTGTGAATTTTACGAAAGCATTGTAAGCAAAGGAACATCTTTTCATGAAGAAGTTGAAAACAGACTTGGGAGAAAGGCTGTTTGGTATGAAAGGAAAAAGAAGAATGAAGAACTGAGTTCATATCTTTCAAAGAATATTGGAAGAAGATATGAAAGAGACGAAAGAGAGGAACTTGTAAGGATTATTGATTATAGAAAAGATGGGCATTGTCAAAGAAAGATTGAAAAGTTAAATCATTATCTAACAAGAAATCAGATAGGATTTATTTTGAAATCAATTTTTGAGAATAGAAAAACTTATTGGATAATTGAATGTGCAAAAAATGAACGTACCTCTTATTAAGGGTGACGTATGATTTTTGCAAGAAAGGAAATAAAAATGAATGATTATCGTAAACAGTCGCCAGAAATCAAAACTACAATTTCTCATGATGATAAAACGGTGACGGTATATCTTTATCATGGTGAGCAAATAAAATGCGTTTCCGAATTTCCGAATTATCATATTACATCGGAAGGTAGGGTGTGGAGTTGGGATGCAAACAGGTTTTTGAATCCTAGTAAGTGCTATGTGGAATCTAAAAAAGAAGGATGGAATAAATGCTATTTGAAATATTATCTTGTTGATAAAAATGGGAAAACACAACAGATTTATACGCAACGGCTTGTTTGGATGGTGTATGGTGATACATCCTTAGAAAAAGGAAGCCATATTCATCATATTAGCGGTGACAGTCTTGATAATCGGATTGAAAATTTAGTGCAACTGACACCAAAAGAACACAAAAAACAATTTGAAAGCCCATATCTGTTAATCACAAAAAGGCCAAACCGTGAATTAACTTTGAAGAACGGGCGGGAATGTTCAGAAGAACATTATGAAGCGGCCTATAGTAGAAGCGAGGCGGCTAAAATTCTAGGAATGACAGAAAGCGAAGTTGATAAACTGGTAAAAGGGCTAGATAGGTCGGGAACAGGCAATCCTAACGGATGTGCACCAGATGGAAGATTTGTCATTAGATTTGAAAATGTTTACCCGCCACTTTCTGTTTTGGATTCATGGAAGAAAGGTAAGCAATAACATAATAAGGGACGGCTGCAAAATAAGATGCAGCCGCCCCTTATGGTGTTATTCTTTTGTTAGATTAGTCTTTCAGTATCCTCTTATTCTTTGCGAGATGCAATATAAGCAATTAAATCATAAACCAAACGCTTTTCCTGTTCGGTCATATCACGCAAAACAATTTGCTCTTGTGGTTCAAGTCCTAATATATCATCGGTCGTAGTGTGAAATAATTGCGCCAGTGCAATGAGATATTGAGCGGTAGGTGCTGAAAGCTCCATTTCCCATGCGTTGACACTGGCGCGTGTTACACCTAGCTTACGAGCAAGGGCAGCTTGTGAAAGTCCGGCATTCTCTCGAAGACGCTTAATGTTGTCTGCAATCATCATCTTCACCCCTTTACATCTACTTTACTATACAGTGAATGATAATAAATTATCCGAATGTGTATAGTTTTATTGACGTAGCGTCAAGTGAATGTTATAATCGGGGAAAGAAGCCTTGAAACATAGAAAGGAAAGGGATTGCAGAAGTGAAGCGGAAAATAACTTTGATTGTTGGAACAACAGCCTTATGCGTAGCGTTGCTTACAGGATGCGGAGATAACGCAAGTACAGCGGAGAGTAAGGACGAAGGTGTTGATTCGGTAAGGATGCAGCAGGAAACCGCTGAAAGTATTGGAACAGCATCACAGGAAAGCACCGATAGTACAGCAACTAAAGAGGAAAAACAGCGAAACGCTGAACTTGAAGAATCAGCAAGAAAATTTAAGTCGGCTGAAAATTATCAGGCAAGCGGAGAATACTTCAAAGCCTATTCACTCTATCAAAAAGTGATAGAAGATGATTCTAACTATACGGAAGCACAGAAACGCGCAGCTGAAATGCTAGAATTGTATTGGAAACAGCAAGATGATTTAGTGGAACAAGGCGAATATCAAACTGCTATCGAAAACACACTGGACGTAATGAGTTTTTTGAATATGACTTCTCCATTAGATAATGATATAGGATTGGAGAAAACGATTTTGCAAGTAGCTGAAAAATTAGCAAAAACTTGTGGATTCACAAACCCGAAAGCTGAAATAGATGAAAATGCAACAGATTGGTATAGTAAGATTTATTCTATTGATATTGAATGTGATGGGATTAACGGTCAAAAGCTCAATTCAATGTCAAAGACTAAGATAGTGCAGGCGCACAACAATTTGTCTGAAAAATTTAATGAAGTGATATACCGCGCCAGTTTTGGAACATTTTGCCGCTTTTTGCTTGGTGACATTCATAATAATGGAAAATGGTATAGTGTAGATAAGAGCAGTGTGACAGTAAAAACGGATGCAGAACGAGAAAAGCAGAATGAAGAACCGGAAACTTCTGCATCAAGTACATCTACATCAAATGATACTAAGAAAACAGGATGGAGTACCGGAGGCCCCGGCGCAAGCAAAAGCGATAGTTCGACATCGAAAAATTCTGCATCAACCACAACGACGAACTCTGACGTTATCGCCAATGGAAACGGTAAAGATAACTACGGACACGATAAGTTTGACGCGTTTGTGATAGCTGAAAAGGCCGTGAAGGAAAAATTGAAATCACCTTCAACGGCGCAGTTCTGCACCACAACAGAAGCAACGATTGGACGCAATGGCAACACATGGACAGTCAAAGGCTGGGTTGATGCTCAAAATGGATATGGTGCAACGGTGAGAGCAAACTTTGTTGTGACCTTTACTTTTGCAAGCAAAGATACATACTCTGTTGCACTTTGCACTGTTTCGTAAAAGAGAATAATTTTCTGTTAGATTATGCTATGCTCCCGGCGGTATGCCGGGGGCTTTTTGCATCATGGCATGTTAGGCGATACTGCCTTATATATAAAGGAAGAATGCAAGAGCTATAACAAGAAGGGTGAAGTGTGTTCAAAAAGGTACGATTTTGGGAACAATCACATACTTGCTCAAAAGAACGGAAAAAGCAGGAAGTACACTGTCTTTAAACATATATTACAATAATTTACGAATGTTCCTAAAATGTATTGACTTTTGCGAACATAACAAATATAATAATAGACGAAGGGACGGTGTTACAGAATGGTGTACGGATATGCAAGAGTAAGCACAAAAGAGCAAAACTTGGATAGACAGATAATTGATTTGAAAAAAGCCGGAGTTGATGAAAGATACATCTACTTTGACAAAGCAAGCGGAAAGAACTTCAACCGTAGAAGTTGGAACACACTTGTTGGAACTCTGGACACTGCACCTGTTCTTCGTGAGGGTGATTTGCTAGTTGTATCCTCTCTTGACCGTATGGGACGCAACTACACAGAGATACAAGAACAATGGCAGTACATCACACATGAACTGAAAGCTGATATTCGTGTGATTGATATGCCGATGTTGGACACGAGCAAGAACACAGAGAACCTTGACCGCCGATTCATTGCCGATTTGGTGTTGCAGATTCTAAGTTATACAGCCCAGAAGGAAAGAGAGAACATCCACAAGCGGCAAGAGATGGGGATTGCAGCAGCACAGAGCAAAGGTGTGAAGTTCGGCAGACCAAAGGCACAGTATCCGGCAGAGTGGAAAGTAACCTACAAGGCATGGAAAGACGGTCAGATTACAGCAACGGCAGCAATGGAGAAGATGGGAATAAAACGGACAACTTTCTACAAGTTAGTGAAGCGTTACGAACAAAAAGAAGATTGAAAGACTGAATTTCCAAATTTTGAAAATCTTTTTTGTGAAAAATGCCATACAGCCGCTAACCAGACACACCGCAGAAAATATCTCAACGATATATCGCTTGATGGTTTAGTGGGATAAGGTGGAGTAAAACATAGATAATCTCTAAGGATTGACGATTTGAAGAAAGATTTTCTTGTTAGATTAAAGATGATTGATGTGGTGATAAAATCTTGATTTCATCGCTGATATGCTAAAACGAAATAATATGGCATGGATAAATCAATCATTGTGCTAATATAAGCAAAAAGAAGGTGATAGAGAAAAATAAGAATAGTTCTCTACTGTATCTTATAATTAGGTACGACAACGGTTGATTCTGCTACGACAACTGTTGAACGTCAAAAGTACGGAAATTCGTATGAATAGGGTAAAAACTTGCGATGATACGACGACACCTATCAGGTTCAGGTCGTGTCTTGGTACGACAACGAGAACTCTTACACTTCTCAGATGGTTCGTACCATTAAGTACTTCGCTGAGAACTGCTGATCATAGCTTCTCACTGGAAAGTGCCTGAGGTGAACATACCGGGCTGTGCCGGTTCCGGCATGGCCATGTGAATACGTTGACTTGCACCCTTTTCTCTGCATTCCGTGGAGAAAAAGGTGCTTTTGTTTGTCCGGGTGTATTTTGATCGGGGCGTATACAGCAGGGGAAGCGTCTGTTCCTGCCGGTAAAAATGGTACGGCAGGAGAGAGATGTCGCCCGCAAAAACAGGGATGCATCGTGGTTTGTGCCCGGTTCGGTCAAAATAGACACATTTTGGAACAACCACAGGAAATGTTTGTTAAACAATTATCTATCCTGTATCCTTGCATTGTGCACGGTTTTTGTTTATAATAGTAACAGGCGGGGCAGGAATGCCCCCTGAAAAGCGAGCGAAACTCTAGTTCAGAAATCAAAGTTTGAGAGGAGTTTATTACCATGGGTTTAGGTAAGAAGACGATCGACGATCAGAACTACTGCGGCAAGAAGGTGCTTGTCCGCTGCGATTTCAACGTCCCGATGAAGGACGGTGTCATCACCAACGAGAACCGCATCAATGCGGCTCTGCCCACCATCCAGAAGCTGGTCAACGATGGCGCTAAGGTCATCCTGTGCAGCCACCTGGGCAAGCCCAAGAACGGCCCCGAGGCAAAGTTCAGCCTGGCACCCGTTGCTGTGGCTCTGAGCGCAAAGCTGGGCAAGACCGTTGTGTTTGCCGATGACGACACCGTCGTGGGCGACAACGCAAAGGCTGCTGTGGCTGCCATGAACAACGGCGACGTCGTTCTGCTGCAGAACACCCGTTTCCGCAAGGAAGAGACCAAGAACATGCCCGAGTTCAGCCAGGAGCTGGCTTCTCTGGCTGATGCATACGTTGACGATGCATTCGGCAGCTGCCACCGTGCACACTGCTCCACCGCAGGCGTCACCGACTACATCAAGGACACCGCTGTCGGCTACCTGATGGAGAAGGAGATCAAGTACCTGGGCAACGCCGTGAACGATCCCGTCCGTCCCTTCACCGCCATCCTGGGCGGCGCAAAGGTCGCTGACAAGCTGAACGTCATCTCCAACCTGCTGGAGAAGGTCGATACCCTGATCATCGGCGGCGGCATGGCTTACACCTTCGTCAAGGCTCAGGGCTACGAAGTGGGCAAGAGCCTGTGCGATGACTCCAAGCTGGACTACTGCAAGGAGATGATGGCCAAGGCTCAGGAGAAGGGCGTCAAGCTGCTGCTGCCCGTCGATGCTGTCTGCATCAAGGACTTCCCCGATCCCATCGACGCACCCGTCGAGACCACCGTTGTGCCCGTCACTGCGATCCCGGCAGACATGGAAGGCTGCGACATCGGCCCCGAGACCATGAAGCTGTTTGCTGATGCTGTCAAGGCATCCAAGACCGTGGTGTGGAACGGACCCATGGGCGTGTTCGAGAACCCCACTCTGGCAGCCGGCACTCTGGCTGTTGCCAAGGCTATGGCTGAGAGCGACGCTACCACCGTCATCGGCGGCGGCGACAGCGCAGCAGCTGTGCAGCAGATGGGCCTGGGCGACAAGATGACCCACATCTCCACCGGCGGCGGCGCATCTCTGGAGTACCTGGAGGGCAAGGAGCTGCCCGGCATCGCTGTCATCCAGAACGCATAATTTTTTCCGGCATCACAATGGGTGCGGCGGCATTTGCGCCGCCGCACCTTTTTTATTGAGAAGGTAAATGTAAAGGAGATAGACATCATGGATAAGGCAAAGCGCAAGGCTATTATTGCAGGCAACTGGAAGATGAACAAGACCGCCTCCGAGGCTGCTGTTCTGGTGGACGAGCTGGTGCCCGCCGTGCAGGACGCAGGCTGCGAGGTCGTCATCTGCACCCCCTATACCGACCTGGTCACCGCTGTGGAAAAGACCAAGGGCACCAACATCCATGTGGGTGCCGAGAACGTCCACTTTGAAAAGTCCGGTGCTTTCACTGGTGAGATCAGCGCCGACATGCTGGTGGATCTGGGCGTGGAGTATGTCATCGTGGGCCACTCCGAGCGCCGTCAGTATTTCGCAGAGACCGACCAGACCGTGAACAAGCGCGCTCTGGCAGCCCTGAACGCTGGCCTGAAGGTCATCATCTGCGTGGGCGAGAGCCTGCAGCAGCGCGAAGAGGGCGTGACCGAGGAGCTGGTGCGCATGCAGACCAAGATCGCTCTGCGTGACGTGACCGCTGAGCAGATGGCCAACGTGGTCATCGCTTACGAGCCCATCTGGGCCATCGGCACCGGCAAGACCGCTACTGCGGACCAGGCTGAGGAAGTCTGCGGCCAGATCCGCAAGGTCATCGGCGAGGTGTACGGTGAGGCTGTGGCTGAGGCTACCACCATCCAGTACGGCGGCAGCATGAACGCCAAGAACTGCGAAGAGCTGCTGAGCAAGAAGGACGTGGACGGCGGCCTCATCGGCGGCGCATCCCTGAAGGCTCCTGACTTTGCAGTCATCGTCAACGCAGCCACCAAGGGCTAAGGGCTGACGAAATTATGCTTTCCAGCGCCCGGCTGCGCCGTAATCCAGCGCTGAGCCGGGCGCTATTTGTTCAAAATTAAAGGAGATTTCATTTTATGGCAAAGAAACCTGTTCTTCTGTGCATCATGGATGGCTTCGGCTGGGTGCCGGGCGAGACCTACGGCAACGCCGTGGTGGCCGCTAAGACCCCCCATCTGGATGCTCTGATGGCAAAATACCCCATGACCACCATCGAGGCTTCCGGCATGGCAGTCGGCCTGCCCGACGGCCAGATGGGCAACTCCGAGGTCGGTCACACCAACATGGGTGCCGGCCGCATCGTGTACCAGCAGCTGACCCTGATCACCAAGTCCATCAAGGACGGTGAGATGCTCAAGAACCCTGTTCTGCTCAAGAACATGCAGGCTGCCATCGACGCCGGCAAGGCCATCCATCTGATGGGCCTGGTGGGCACCGGCGGCGTCCACAGCCACGCTGACCACTGGTTCGGCGTGCTGGAAATGGCCAAGCACATGGGTGCCAAGGACGTCTACCTGCACTGCATCACCGACGGCCGCGACACCGATCCCCATGACGGCAAGCGCTTCCTGGCCGACCTGCAGGCCAAGCTGGACGAGCTGGGCATCGGCAAGATCGC
>ENA-ORTB01002183-ORTB01002183.1-human-gut-metagenome-genome-assembly--contig:-NODE-2183-length-18840-cov-2.719351_pt1 | contig 18840 bp, 15 predicted proteins | sample MGYA00241905_ERZ509174 | MGnify/ENA primary metagenome ERZ509174 (study PRJEB26280, sample SAMEA2338851) | human gut metagenome | biome: human gut; feature: human-associated habitat; material: faeces... | reverse complement strand
ATAAGTTAAAGTTTCATATTTTCTTCTTGATATCCACATCTGCAATAACTATCCCTTTCTCATAATCTAATCATCAAACAAACTCCTTATTCTCTCGCTCCTTTCCAAATCAATAAACACCTTGCCATTTCTACAACTTTTGAATATAATTAAATCCCCTAATGTTTATGCAAAACCACATCAGGGCATTCTTTTATTAATTTAATTCTCCTTCGTATATCTACCGATACCTTTATCTGCATTAAAATTGATATAATCCCTATACTTAAAAATATGATTTTTTCCACTGTTCTCACTTCTTTCCAATTTTTCTATTAATGTTTATCAACATTTAATTTACTGTTCAATAACATTCTTGAATTTTTTTCAAGTTGTAATATAAAAAAAATTAAAACCTTATTTGATTGAGTGTTACATCAAAATGCTCTGCAAGAGCTCTTACTTTTCTTACAGAAACATTAGATATATTTCTTTCCCAAGAACAATATGTTTGTTTAGATACACCTACAGCATTAGCAACTTGCTCTTGAGTTTCATTCATTCTTGCCCTTAATTCCTTTATTGAAAATTGCATTTCATTTGTATTCAACTTCTACTCACCTCGTTTTGCTTGAATTATTTTCAAGCACATAATACTTGATTTATTTTCAAGTGTCAATACCTATTTTGATTTTTTTTTTAATTTTTTTGATTTTTTTTCAAGTTTTTTATTCTTTCTTTTAAATACACTTGAATTTTATTCAATTTTATTATATTATTCAATTAAGAAAGGTGGTGAAATAATATGTGTTTGGGTGAAAACATTCGTTTTCTAAGAAATAAAAAAGGATATTCTCAAGAAGATATAGCAAATATGCTTGGTTATAAATCATTTACTACAATACAAAAATGGGAGTCTGGGGTTTCAGAGCCTCCTTTAAAAGCACTAAAAAAACTTGCTGAAATATTTGATGTTGATATGAATGACTTAGCAACCAAAAAAATATCAATTGATATTAATAAAGGAAATAATGTCTATAATCTAATAAGTCACAATATTCCAATAGAAAAAACTAACACAGTTAATACTAATACACCAAAAATTTTACAATATTACAATGAATTAAATTATACTGGAAAACAAGAAGCTACGAAACGGGTACAAAAATTGACTTATTTACCACAGTATCAGGAAGAAAATAACAGTGAACTATCTCCATACGATAGCGTTCCTGCTACTGCTGAAGAACTAGAAAAATTATATCCACCATTGGATATTAAAACTAGAAAAAAACTTTAATTAAAATTGTATATAACATCTTACTAAACAGAATAGGAGTGAATTCTAAAGAAATGATTAAAAAACTTAAAGATAATAAAAATTTTAAAATTGGATTAATTGCCTTTATCGCATTAATAATCTGTGGTGGGTTTATTAATTCTTGCTTCAACAAAAATATTGATACACGTTCTGAACAACTATCAGAAAAATATACATTTTATAGAAATTCAATAGATGAAATACAAAAAAAATTATCACTTAATTTAGACCAAGCTAATGATGCGTTTGAAACCTTAGTACGTTACGGATTAAATGATACTATAACATATATTTCTCAATCTTATAATGATACATCAAAATTTGATATTCATTCTTTAAATAAAGATTTTGAAATTTCTTTAAAAGATAATGTAATAAGCTCAGTAAAAGCAGTTAATTCATCAGAACAAGCTAAATCACAAGAAGCAACTACTCAAGCAAAAACAAAATCTACTACAACCACAACAACTACTGCTACTACAAAAGCTACTGTACCATCTGAGTATAAAAGTGCATTAGCAAAAGCTAAGACTTATGCTAATTCTCTATATATGTCGAAAGCTAAATTATATGAACAATTAACATCAGAATATGGTGAAGCATTTTCAGAAGAAGCTGCTCAATATGCAATAGATAATGTAACTACTGATTATAAAAAGAATGCTTTAAAAAAAGCTAAATCATATAGAGATACCCAGAATATGTCACCAGCTAGAATATATGAACAATTAACTTCAGAATATGGTGAAGGCTTTACTGCTGATGAAGCTCAGTATGCAATAGATAATTTAGATTAATACCCACCCCTTATGATAGTATTCCTGATACTCCTAAAGAACTGGAAAGGTTATATCCACCTGTAGATATTAAAAAACGAAAAAAAGGATAAACTGAAGCAATTCTAAACTACAAAACATAAAAGGAATGTATATGAAAAACGAACTAACCGCTAAACGACTCCAACTAGCTCTATCTCATAAAAATATGAAATCACAAGAATTGGCAAATAAATCTGGTGTTAGTAAAGCTTCTATTAGTCAATATATAAATGGGTTTCACGCTCCATCTAACTTAAGTAGCAGAAAACTTGCTAAAGTATTAAATGTTAGTCCATTGTGGTTAATGGGATTTGATGTTCCTATGCACGATTTAATAAAAGAAGATAAAAATAATAATAGTTGCAATTTAAATAATAATTCACACATCGGAATTAATATAAGAAAACAACGAGAAAAACTAGGACTAACACAAGAAGAATTAGCCAAACGATTAGGATATAAATCAAAATCTACAATCAATAAAATTGAAATGGGAATAAACGATATATCTCAATCAAAAATTAAGGCATTCGCTAAAGCATTAGATACATCTATTGCTTATTTAATGGATTGGCATGACGATAATACGAACAGTAATAACTTAAATGATGATGCAAAACAAATAGCCCAATTTGTGTCTGATAATCCTGAATATAAGCCTTTGTTTGACGCTTCTTGTAAAGTTAAAAAAGAAGACATACCTTTTGTTAAAGAAATGATAGACAGAGTATCTAACACTAATACCAACCCTTATGATAGTGTTCCTGATACTCCTGAAGAATTTGAAAGGTTGTATCCAACTGTGGATATTAATGAGTGGAAGAAAAAGAACAAGTCTAATAAATAGAGTAAAATAATATTACAAAATAAACAAGGAGGACCTAACAATGGAGAATGAAATTTCTGGTTCAGTAATTAATATTATTGATGAGTTTCGCATTATAATTAATTTAGGTAAAAATGTTGTTAAAAAATGGGATACTATATATATTTATGACAAGGATAATTCTATAAAAGACCTTGATGGTACTATACTTGGAACTTATGATATCTGTAAAGCAAAACTTAAAGTATCAGAAGTATATGATAAATTTTCCATTTGTAGTGATTTCTCAACTCCTATAGATGAGCAAAGACAAGCACTTAATAACATTAATATTTCATTATCACCACTTTTAAAATCTAGTAATAAAAATAAAAAACTTAATATCGACCCACAAGCAATTAATTCAATTGATAAAGCAATTCGCATTGGTGATATTGTAAAACTTTTTTAAAAAATTTTTACTTGACAACAGATATTATAAATGGTAAGATACTTTACAACAGAAATGGTCGTTGCTAAAATGACTAGCGAAAATCCCTCTTACCATTTATTAATGGAAGGGGGATTTTTTCTTTATGATTACTCAACAATATGATAAGCCATTTAAAACCTATGATGAAATGATAGAATTAATGGAACAACGTAATATAATTGTAGAAGATAAGGAATTTGCTAAAACTGTTCTATCTAATCTATCTTATTATAGCTTAGTTAATGGATATAAAAATACATTTTTACGTGTTGAAGGAACTGATGACTTTATAGAAGGTACAAAATTTGAAGAACTATATACTATAAATCAGATAGATATTAGTTTGAATAACATTATTTTTAAATATATATTATATCTTGAACGCTCACTTAAAACTAAAGTGTCTTACGTAGTTTCTAAAGAGTATGGTGTTTATACTGACCCATTAGATTTAACTTGTTCAAATCCATCAGATTATTTATGTAGAAATTACTACAGCCGTTCTACAGGAAAAAGACAAAATATATTAAAAAACCTAAAACAATGTATAACTAATAATCACCACAACAATATAATTGAGCATTATGTAAATAATAAAAATCATATTCCAGCTTGGATACTAACATATAACGTTCCTTTTGGACTAGCAATCGAATGGTACTCTATTTTAAAAAAAGATGATAAGACATATGTTTGTGATGAATTTATTCAATGTAATGATGTATCTTTAGAAGACCGAAAAGAATTTTTATATAAAGCTCTTCTTCTAGCAAAAGAATACAGAAATAAAATTGCTCATGGAAATAGAACATTTAACGTTAGTGGCTTACCAATACTTCCTAAAAAACAGTTACTTAAACTATCAAATAATATAATTACATCAAAAGAATATAACAAAGGTTTATCACAATGTGATTTATCTTCAATAATGATACTGCTTATACTATTACTAAATGACTATTTCTTGAGCAGTAACTTATTAAGTGATTTTTCATTACTATTTTTACCATACGAAAACCAACTTTTTAATAATAAAAATATATATGAAATATTTAATTTACCACAAGATATCTTATCTAGACTTCTTAATTTGATAAATTATAAATATAATCTTTAAAATTTATAAAGTTAAAAAGAGAAGGTGAGCGCCATAGGTAAAATTCAAGAGAAACAATATACTACAAATAAAATATAATATTTTTATTGACTGTGAGGGGAATATATTATATGATTTTTAATCATGCCTATAGGGTATTACAATTTATTAAAGTATTTTGGCAACCCCCCACAGCAATGTGGGGGTTATACGTTTTTCACCCACTATTAATATAGTGGGTATTTTTTATTATTGACTAATGAAAATACATTAATATACGAAAGGAAGTTTTTATTATGACAAAGAAAAAACTATTTTTTAGCAGTCTTATTATAGCAACCAGCTTGACTTTTATGGCTTGTGGAAATACTAATACAGCTAGCCAGACGACTGAAACAAGCTCTACTACACAGCAAGTTACTTCCACTACTGCTGTTACAAAGACTACTTCTGCGACTAAGCAAACTACTACTGCTCAAGCTACAACTAAGCAACCAACCACTACAAAAAGTACAGAAACTAAATCTAAGCAAACAACTACAACTGCTCAAAGCAAAACGTCTGCTACTGAAAATGTCGCTGTACAGAGTGAAACAGAACCAGTCGCTACTGAACCTGATACAACAAAAAGTGCAGGTGGTAGTGTATGGATTGATGATACTGGAAAGAAATATCACAAGAAATCTACTTGTAGCAACATGGACGCACCTTACCAAGTTTCTGTTGATGAAGCTACAGCAAGAGGATATACACCTTGTAAAAAGTGTTACAGATAATACAAACAAAGGAGATTTAAATGAATATAAAGGAAAAAGATATTATTTTTTCTAACTATGACAAAATACTATTTATAGACGAGTCTGGCGATACTGGATTTACATTTAATGATGACAAGAATACTAGTTCATCTGAATTATATGTAACTTCTTGTTTTATTACTACGCCTAACGATATTCCATATAATATTGAATTATTAAATATGGCTAAACATGAATTAAATTTAGATAACAAAGAATTAAAGAGTACAACTTTAAAACGCCATCGTTTTGCTGATAAAGCCTATGAACATTTTAAAGATTTAAAGGGATATGCCTTTTCTTTTGTTGCATTCAAGCAAAGCCTTTATAATAACAAAAACAAAATTTTAAAATCATTTGCAACAACAGACGACAAATTTTTAAGTGGAACTTTACATGGTTTTCCTATTTCAGCATTAATAGAATTACAACTCATTAATCAATCGGATAAAATCCTTATAGTTTTTGACCGTTTAACAAAAGATGAGCAAGCCTGCGTTGAAAAAGCTTTAAACTCTAAAAATTGGAATACTCATAATAATGCTACTGCTATTTATAGAGACTCTAAATCGCAAAAATACCAATTAATACAAATAGCAGATATGATTGCTGGTACTGTAAGGACATATATAGAAAGCAATATGCAAAATAGTTTTATTAAAACAACCTGCAAAAGGTGTTATTATTTAAATAATTACTGCAATAAATATCCTACATTTAAAAAACAAATCGCAAAAATTAATATTGAAAATAAATACCGCTATATTTTCAAATTGCATTCTCAACCAAACAAACCTCAAATAACAGCTGTACATGTATATTCATTACCACCTGATTATATGGATTATTTTTTTTGTATCTTTCTCCCGTTCCTGTTCGGGATGCTCTCATTGTTATGGATTCCATGCTTTATTTGAATACAAAAACCTCATCCACATTCACATGTAGATGAGGTTATACCAAATCAGTTCATATGAAAACAAACTGAAGTAGACTAATACCTTAAACTTAGGAATAGTTTGTTTGATTAATGTAAGTTCTACACTGTAGAACCATTTCTGCAAATTTAATTATCTTTTTGTTATTATACAAACAACGTCTGTTCGGGTTCGTATAAAAAATGATTAAAAAACCTTTGTTGTTTGTTTCCATATCCGGACCATGTAAAAGCCCAGATGCGTAAAAGCGAAAACAAAAGAGATGATCAGCAGGACTTTACTTTCTTCCCAACCAACGGTTTGCTGATGCCAGAGTCCCGTGATCACACAAAGGATGGCAAGGACGATCCCGATCATATTCAGAGCCAGCTGACCGTGGCGGTTCGCCTGATTGTATTCCAGTTTGCTATGCTTGATGCCGTAGCACGCATAAATATCCAGCCCGATCAGCATCCATAGCACCAGCCGTATCCAAGTGTCGGCCGGTAGGAAAAGCATCATGCACAGGCAAGTGATGATCCCGGCAACCGGAACGAACGGAACCAACGGAGTCTTGAAGGCGCGATGCACATCGGGCATTGTCTTTCTGACCACAAGCACACCGGCACAAACCAGGGTGAAGGCGAAAAGGGTTCCGATACTGGTCATTTCACCGGCCAGGCGTGCCGGAACGAAAGCTGCCAGCAGACCGACGAGCACCATGAACAGCAGATTGCTGCGGGCGGGTGTTCTGAACTTTTCATTGATATGTGAAAAGAACGGAGGTAATAGACCGTCGTGGCTCATGCTGAGGAAAACGCGGCTCTGCCCTAACAGCGTCACCATGATGACCGAGCAATATCCGAATAGGATGGCAAGGACGATTGCCTTGTTCATCCAAGGGTAATCCGGATGAAGCACGCCCGAAGCATCTACTTCTCCCATATGTTCGATCGCAATTGCCACGGGAGCGATTCCCTGTTGGCCGCCAAATTCGGAATAATGGGCTACGCCCGTCATGACGTGGGCGAACAGCATGTATAATATGGTACAAACGAGCAATGAGACGAGGATTCCGATCGGCATATCTCTTTTGGGGTTCTTGGCTTCCTGGGCAGCCGTACTGACAGCATCGAAACCTAAGAAAGCGAAGAATACGATGGCCGCTCCGCGTAGGACACCCGATAACCCGTATTCGCCCAGTGTACCGGTGTTTGCCGGAATATAAGGTACGTAATTGTCCGTATTGATATATTTCCATCCTAAAAAGACGAATATCAGGACGACCGACACTTTCAGGAAGACGATGATTCCGTTAAAGATAGAACTTCCTTCCGTCCCGCGGATCAGGAAGAGGCTCATCAGGACAACGATCAGGAATGCCGGGATATTGACAATCCCTCCATCCCAGGGACAGGCGGTGAATGCTGTCGGAAGGTTGATCCCGAGCCCTTCCAAAAAGACGACGAGATAACGGCTCCAGCTGATGCTGACCGTCGTTGCGGCAACTGTATATTCCAGAACCAGATCCCAACCGATAATCCAAGCGATCAGTTCGCCCATCGTCGCGTATGAGTATGTATAGGCACTTCCGGCAACCGGGATCATCGAAGCAAACTCTGCATAACAAAGTCCGGCAAAGCAACATCCGATTGCTGCAATGGCAAATGAAAGTGTAATGGCCGGTCCTGTATATCCGGCGGCGACTGTTCCGGTTATGGAGAAAAGGCCGGCTCCGATAATGACTCCTACGCCGAGTGCGACCAGGCTCCAGGGGCCTAATACCCGTTTTAATGATTTACTTCCTGTTTGATTGGCTTCGGCCTGCAGGGCCTCCAAAGGCTTTTTAATGAATAATCCCATCGTTTATTTGTGCATAGTTATAAATTTGGGCACAAAGGTAGGGATTGCCAGGATGATATACAAATGCTAATTGTGAATGGGCAACCGCCTCCATACGAAGCTGGGAATCAACTTCCAGAAAAATACTAAAACGGCATATTTCCAGTCGATTACGGTGCGTCGTTTCTTCCGTTCGATCGCCTTTACTATTTTTCGGGCAACATATTGCGGGGACATCAGCATCGGGTATTTATCGTTTTTCAACAGATCGGTCTTTACAAATCCGGGGCGGATATCCGTGAATACGATCGGGAGTTTTTCCATCTGTGCCAGTTGGTCAAGTGCTTCGATATAAGTATTCTGGTAGCGCTTGGTTGCGGAATAGGAGGGAGCGGCTCCCAATCCCTTTGTCCCGGCGATGGAACTGATCACGGCTAATTGGCCGCTACCATGTTTTTTGAAGTAATCGTATGCGGAAATGACCATTTGGGTGAAACCGACTGTATTTGTTTGGACGGTAGACAATTCAATATCGGAATTTAGGTTCCGGTTCTGGCTGCCGATTCCGGAACTAAGCAAGAATACATCCATTCCGCCGACTCTATCGATTAATTCCGCTAACTTTTCCGGGGCGTCCGGGCAAGTTACGTCTATTTGTGCCGTTTCGATCTGGTCAGGTGCTTCTGACCGGATTTTTGCGAGCAATTCCGTCCGCCGTCCGGCAATCCCGATCCTCCATCCCTGCTTGCGGTACAGTTGAGTGATCTCGTATCCGATGCCTGAAGTTGCTCCAATGATGATGATTTTTCTTGCTGATGCCATGCTAAATGGTGATTTATATATGCAAATATACGATTTCTTTCGTACGAAAATCCTATCTTCGTGGCGTTGTTAACAAACCAATGTAGGAAATGAAGAAGTGTTTTTGTCTCTTGTTGACCTTATTGTGTATTAGCTATTCGGCCGTGGCGGCCCCTGGTTTCCGTATAAAAGGGAAAATAGTCGATGCCAATAACAACCAACCGATTGATTTTGCTGATGTCCTCCTTTTTCGTGAAGGAGATGTTAATCCAGTGTTTCATGCTTTACCCGATCGTGACGGTACGTTTCGCATAGCCGATGTGAAAGATGGAAAGTATAACCTTTTGGTGCGCCTGGTCGGTTACGATCTGTATAACCGTCCCGGTATTGTTTTGGATGCGGTTTCGAAAGCGGTAGATTTGGGAACGATTGCGATGAAACCTTTGGAGGTGGGATTAGCGGAAGTCGAAGTCGTAGCACAGAAAAAGCAAGTGATTTATAAATTGGACAAGAAAGTAATCGAAGCCTCTTCAAACTTGCTTGCCGGAGGCGGATCGGCTGTCGATATCCTGGAGAATACCCCCTCCATACGTGTGGATGCCGAAGGTGAAGTCAGTTTTCGTGGAAGTACCGGTTTCACGGTCTATGTAGATGGCAAACCGAGCGTGTTCAGCGGTACGCAGGCTTTGGAGCAGATCCCTGCAGGGCATATCGAGAATATAGAAATCATCACCACCCCTTCGGCCCGTCACGATACGGGAGGAGATGTAGGGATTATCAATATCGTAACAAAGAAACACGCCCAGCATGGTTTTAGCGGTATGGTGAACCTGACGGGAAGTACGGTCCTTTCGCGCGGGGTGGATTTTCTGGTGTCTCAGCAGAACAAGGCATCGCGTTGGTATTTGGGCGGTGTGTGGAGTGACCGCCTGCGCAAGAGCGATTTCGATCAGGAGAAAACGACTATTATCTCAGACACGGCAACGACCTCCCATTCCAACGGACCGCGTAAAAGCAACAATTTCAACTATTCGATGAAGGCAGGGTGGATGTACACATTGCCCCATACGACGTTGAATGCCGACTTTGAAGGCGGTTATGGCGGGCGTACGCGCAACGGTGATCTGGATTATAAGGAAAAACGCCTGGCAGACGGGGCTACTTTCGGTGAAGGCGATTATTATAGTCGTGACGATTACGATCTGCATGAAACCTATTTCCAGGGAACAATCGGTTTCGATCATAAATTCGACGATAAGGGGCATCAGTTGATGGGCAGTTTCTATCTGAAATACGGAGGTAATGCGATGGAATATTTCCAGAGTGACCTTTTTAATAAGAATAACGAGCGTGAAAAGGGACATCGTGCTTGGGAAGATGAGCATCGCTGGACGGTACGGGGTAACCTGGACTATATTTATCCTTACAGCAAGACGGGACGGATCGAAGGCGGTTACCAATATTTCTCTTATTTGGAAGACGGCGACTACACGATGCATTTCTGGGACCCGGTAAAGAAAGAGTTTTATAACCGGGACGATATCTATAACACATTCTATTTCCAGCATGGCATCAATTCGGTTTATGCAATCGTTGCCGACAGCTATAAATCATTCGATTTTCAGGCGGGTGTGCGGGGAGAGCATACGCATCGTGTCCTGCGAAGCTCGATTCCGGGCAAGGATCGTACATATAATAAGTTCGAGTTTTTCCCTTCTCTTCATTTGGGCTATACGTTTCCGAAGGAACATAAGCTATTGGTTTCTTATTCGCGCCGTATCACTCGTCCGGAACTCTTTTTCATGGAGCCGTATATCACCTATCGGGATTTTTATTCGGCCGAGATCGGTAATCCGGATATCCGTTCGGAATATATCAATTCTTTCGAGTTGAATTATAAGAAGAATATCGGTGAACATACGGTTTCAGCTACAGTGTTTCACCGGAACCGCAAGGATAAGATCGAGCGTTTGCGTGTCCCCTATGAGGCTGGTGTGACACTGGATTCGATGGCGAATGTCGGACACGACTATTCGACCGGTATCGAATTGAGCGGACAGGTACAGCTTACCCGCTGGTGGAATATGAACCTGAACGGCAGCCTGTATCATTATAAGGTAAAGAACCGGTATAAAACCGGCAGTGAAAAAGAGACAAGTACGAACTACGATGTCATGTGGAACAACTCTTTCGATGTCTTTAAATATACCCGTATCCAGGTGGACGGCAATTTTGTCGGTCCGTCCGTTACAACCCAAGGGCGTACGGATGCTTTCTGGTATGTGAATCTCGCCGTTCGCCAGCAGTTGATGAACCGTCGGTTGTCGGCTACGCTTTCTTTCCGGGATGTTTTCAATTCTGCCCGGTATGTAAGTAAGATCATCACATCCGACCTGCAGTCCATCACACGAATCCGTCCCAGCTATCCGCTTATTACGCTTACGCTCAGTTATACGTTCAATAACTTCAAGGCCAAGAGCTCTCAGAAAAAGGAAGATCATGATTTGTTTGAAGGAACGAACCACTAAATAAATTAAGAATTGAAAATGAAAAATGAAGAAGAAAGCACTTCCGAATTTTCAAGTTTCAATTCTCAATTTATTTGTTACATTTGTATCTTATTTAAAAGAATATGGAAGAGCGGAAACTGATATTATTGTTGAAGCAGGGTAGCAAAGACGCATTTACTGCTCTGTATAAACAATACTGGAAACAGGTCTATAATTTCAGTCGCCTCTATTTGACCAGTGCCGATGCTGCCGAAGAAGTAGTACAGGAAGTCTTTATCAAAATATGGGAAACGCGTGAATTTCTTCGTGAAGATGACCATTTTAAAGGTTTGCTGTTTATTATCACCCGGAATCTGATCTTTAACCGGCATCGCAAAAATGTGAATGAAGATTTCTACAAAGTCACGGTTCTTGCCGCATTGGAAGAACCGTATGATGTGGAAGAAGAAATTGATGCTCATAATCTCCAAGAATATATAGATCGCCTGATCGATGAATTGCCACCGCGCCGCCGTGAGATTTTTAACTTGAGCCGTAAGGAACAAAAGAGCTACAAAGAAATAGCTATCCTATTGAATATTTCAGAGAAAACGGTCGAAAATCAAATCAGCGAAGCCCTCAAGTACTTGAAGAAGAATATCACACTGCTTCTTCTCTTTATCTGATTGAATGTATTCTGTCTCCTATCTCTTATTATCATTTATCTAATATCTAAAAAAGTGATGGGTTCAAATCGAAACTATTACCGCATCTAATTCGATTTTCTACCCCTTCTAATTCAAATTACCCGCAAGGGTAATATTTTTTAATAAACTGGTTGTCGTTGCATTTTGCTAAAAATCAGTTTATTAGTTGAGATGTTAGTTTTTAGAGGGGATATTGTCATATTTTTTTGGAAATTTGTACTGTCAGGTGCTAAAATAATCTGTTTTTTCCCGGACTGGGTAGGGGAAAGAAGTAACTTGTGTGTATTTATATATGTAAAGCAATTGAAATGGAATACAAAGACAAAAAATATATACTAAAGAAACTAATGCAAGATGCGCTGACCGAAGAAGAGCGCATAGCCTTGCAATCTTCTCGCCGGGTGACAAAAGAAATGGAGCGGCAATGGAATAATGCTCCGGATGCAGTGGAAAGCGATCGTCCGGACGAGCCGTCTATCTGGCGGAATATTTGTAAGGAAGTCTGGCAACATGATGAAGGACGGAATGTTGTATTTTATAAGATATATAGTATGGTCGCCTCCATCTTATTGGTATTGGGTGTGGCAGGGACTGTTTATTTTGCGTTGCAGGACAAGGCGAATGTCCCAATGTATGTTGTAAGTTCCGGTATCCAAAATATGGAATCTGTCTCTTTACCAGATGGAACGAAAGTGCAGATGGGACCGGGCAGCCGCTTAACCTATCCTGCCAGTTTTTCCGGTAAGACGCGTGAGATAAGATTGGACGGGCAAGCCTTTTTCGATGTGGCGAAGAATCGCGAAAAACCTTTTATTGTTCATACGGAGGATATGAGTGTGGAGGCGTTGGGGACTGCGTTCGAATTGTTCAGTTACAACATGGAAAATAAGATGGAAGCGATTCTCCTGAATGGCAAGATCAAAGTAAGTGTGGAGAATAAGGAAACAAACCAAATGAAAGAATACTTCGTCTCTCCCGACGAAAAGATCTTGGTGGACCGGCAAACCGGCAAGATTTCCAAACAGATTGTGGATGCCGACAAATACACCGCTTGGCGCAAACAAAAGATGCTGAGCTTCGAAAACGAAAAACTTTCCATGATCATCCCGCGTCTCGAACAGTGGTACGGCAGAAAGGTGATGTGCCAAAAGGATCTGGCTGATAAATACCGGTTCACTTTCAAAGTGAGGGATGAGTCGCTAGAAAAGATACTGATGTTGATTCAACTGTCTTCTCCATTAAAATATAAAGAAATAGAGGATGGTAATTATAGTTTGACCCGTTAGTCATGAACTTGCAATAATTTTTTTTCTAATTTATTGCAATAAGAATAGGGGGAAAAGATTTTTTATGTGTATTTATTATAAAAAGATTAATTTTGAAATAATAGTATAATATTAAAATCTGAAAAATGCCTATGAGAAAGGATATTTGTTAACCTAAAAAATTGGAGGATGTCGGCAAACACCCTCCAGTTCGAGATTTCGACTACATGTCCATACTTAAATATTCAAACCGTGGAATGGGCATGCTAATATTCATCAAAAACATTACAAAGTTATGAAAAAAAGTAATGAACGGGCACTTTGTGTCCCATTATTAAAAAAAACTAAGCGTATCATGAAACTCACGACCTTATTTTCTTTAGGTGTCGCTTGCTGTATATCTGCTTCAACTTATGCGCAGGGTTATAAATTATCCATGAATAAGCAGAATAGCAGTATCATTGAGATTTTGAAAGACATTGAAAACAATAGTGAATTTACATTCTTTTTCAATGACAACAAAGTGAATGTAAATAAAAAGGCGAGCATCAATGTAAAAGATGCGACTTTGGATGAAGCGCTGGCTCAAGTACTGAAAAATACCGGTTACGATTATCAAATTATAGATCGACAAGTATTGATAAAGACAGCTTCGTCCTCTGTTTCTTCCGTGCCCAGTGTACAACAGAATCAAAAAGCGATTACCGGTATTATTAAAGATGTAAACGGTGAACCAATTATTGGTGCAAACGTTGTTGAAAAAGGTACGACAAACGGTACCGTTACCGATATCGAAGGGAGGTTCTCCCTTAATGTTGCACCAGGTGCAACATTAGTAGTTTCTTATATAGGATATACTACAAGCGAAATAGTTGTTGGCAATAAAACAGATTTGGCGATCAGTTTGAAAGAAGATTCTGAAATGCTGGATGAAGTGGTTGTTGTCGGTTATGGAACCATGAAGAAAAAAGATTTGACAGGTGCTGTTGCTGCTGTTAAAGGTGATGATTTGGCTGCCCGCAAAACGACTCAATTATCTACAGCCTTACAAGGTGCTGCTTCTGGTGTCACAGTAACACGTGATAATAGTGCTCCTGGAGCAACTGCTAGTATACAAATTCGAGGTGTGACGACTATTGGTGAGACAAGCCCTTTAGTGATTGTAGATGGAATTCCAGGGGATATTAATCAAGTGAATCCAGAAGATGTAGAGAGTATGTCCGTTTTGAAAGATGCGGCATCTGCTTCAATTTACGGTTCACGTGCTGCAGCTGGTGTGATTGTAATCACGACAAAACGTGCAAAACAGGATGATTTATCCCTAAACTATAATTTCGAATATGGTTGGGAAATGCCGACTAAATTACCAGAATATGTTGGTGCTCAGCGATACTTGGAAATGATAAATGAAACGCGTTTTAATGATAATAATTCAGGTGGTTGGTATCAGGCTTATTCTGAAGACCAAGTGAATAATTGGGTGAAAAATAATGCAACAAATCCAGATGCTTATCCTATAGTGGATTGGCAGGATGCAATTTTGAAAAGTTCTGCTCCACGTCAGACTCATTCGATTAATATTGCTGGAGGTAGCAAAGTTGTGAAAACGAAAGCCTCTTTCCGATATGACAAGACAGATGGTCTTTATGAAAATAGAGGATATGAGCGTTATATGATTCGTATCAATAATGATTTTAAAATAAATAAATGGCTTGAAGCTCATTTAGATGTAAATTATAAACGTTCAAAATCGGAAGAACCACATACGAATCCGATGGAATTGAATTTTCGTGCAACAGCTCCAATTTATGCAGTTCGTTGGAGTAATGGATTGTGGGGAGATGTCAAAGATGGAGAAAATCCATTGGCAATGATAACAGATGGTGGGTTAAAAACTTCATGGCATAATCGTTTAGGAGGTAAGGCTGCTATTGATATAACTCCGATTGAAGGATTAAAAATATCAGGAGTTATAGCACCGACATATAATTTTAATAAGGTGAAAAGTTTTGTAAAACAAGTACCTTATACCTATGCCAATGATCCAACTACAGTGAAAGGTTATATGGCTGGTTATAGAACGACAAAATTGACTGAAAATAGAAATGATGATTATGATGTAACTACACAATTTTTTGCAAATTACAATAAATCGTTCGGTTGCCATGATCTTTCAGCAATGATTGGTTATGAAGATTATTATGCTTTTTGGGAAAATTTGAGTGCATCTCGTGATCAGTATGAATTGACAAATTTCCCTTATTTGGATTTGGGACCTGAAAATTTGAGAGATAATGGTGGTAATGCAGAAGAGTACGCTTATCGTTCTTTTTTTGGACGAATCACTTATAGTTATGCCAATCGTTATTTATTGCAGGTAAATTTCCGTCGTGATGGCTCTTCTCGTTTTGCTCCGGATAGTAGATGGGCAAATTTCCCTTCTTTTTCTGCTGGTTGGGTTATGAGTGAAGAGAAGTTTATGCAAGATTTAAATTGGAATTGGTTGTCATATTTGAAATTAAGAGGTTCTTGGGGTACATTAGGTAATGAACGTATTACACGAATTGATGATAATAATAAACAAAATTATTATCCATATCAGTCAGCTTTAAACTTTGGTTCTGGTCTATTTTACAATGGAAACTCAGTGAGTTCTTTATTGACTGCTGCTCAGCAATATTATGCAGTTCGTAATATTTCTTGGGAAACAACAGAGACTTGGGACATTGGTTTGGATGCAAATTTCTTGGATAGCCGTTTGCATTTTAATTTCGATTTCTATAAAAAGAAAACGAAAGACATTTTGTTGGCTTTGGAAATTCCTAAATTTATAGGATATGATAATCCGTTTGTGAATACTGGGAATATGGAAACTACAGGTTATGATATTGAATTGGGATGGCGAGACCAAGTGGGGGATTTTAGTTATTCTGTTTCTGCTAACCTTTCTGACTTCGTGTCAAAGATGGGTGATTTAGGTGGTACGGAATTTTTAGGTGAAAAAGTGAAAATGAAAGGTAGTGAGTTTAATGAGTGGTATGGCTATTTGAGCGATGGACTCTTTTTGACTCAAGAAGATGTTGATAATTCGCCTAAATTGAATAATAATGTAAAAGTTGGTGATATCAAGTATAAAGATATTTCTGGTCCGGATGGTGTACCTGATGGTAAAATTTCTTCGGAATATGACCGTGTCTGTTTAGGAGGGTCATTACCCCGTTATACATTTGGTGTCAATTTTGCTGCATCATATAAAGGCTTTGATTTGGCTATGATGTTCCAAGGTGTGGGAAGTCAAAATGTTCGTATTAATAGTAATATGATAGAAGGTTTGAGAAATAACTGGTGTGGCTTCCCTTCTATTTTGGAAGGTAATTATTGGAGTGTGAACAATACTGATGCTGAAAATGCGAAAGCAATATATCCTCGTTTGACTCGTAATAATATTGATTCTAATATGGCGATGTCTGATTTTTGGATGTTTAATGGGAGATATTTAAGAATGAAAAACTTAACATTAGGATACACACTTCCTTCTGTATTGACAAAGAAAATAAGTATGGAATCTGTTAGGTTCTATGTGTCTGGTAACGATTTATTCTGTTTAAGCAAGTATCCGCATGGATGGGATCCGGAAGTCAGTACTAATGGTTATCCTATTACTACATCGGTGTTGTTAGGGGTATCGGTTAACTTTTAAAAAGGAAAGATTATGAAACGAAATAATATTATAGTTTATTTATTCAGTGGAGTAACGTTGTTTTCTGCATGCCATGATTTGGATTTAAACCCATTGTCTAATGGTTCAACTGAAAATTGGTATTCAAATGAAACTGAAATAGAAATGGCTGTTAATGAATTGTATAGAGATACATTTTGGCCGTTGGATGAAGAAGGTAATACCGATTGGTCTGACGATAAGATTTATCGTGAAAATTTGACACCTTTTCAAAATGCAACATTGAATGGGCAAACAGATAAGGTAAAAGATTTGTGGTCCAAGCAGTATAAGGTTGTATCACGTGCTAACAGTATTATATTAAAGGCGGATCGAGCTATTGAAGCTGGTGCAATGGAGTCGAAAATTAATGCTTATGTTGCTGAGGCTCGTTTTCATAGAGCATGTGCGTATGCAAAAATGTCTTCTAAATATGGTGATGTTCCATTAGTGGTAGATGATGTTGATATTGATAAAGGTATGTCAATGGGACGTACGGATTTAGCAACTGTGAAACAGTTTGTTTATGACGAATTTGATGCAGCTGCAAATGCCTTGCCAACAACATATTCAGGTATTAAAAGAGCCACAAAGGGAGCAGCATTGGCTATGAAAGCCCGTTATGCTCTTTATATGGGTGATTATGATGTGGTTGTTGCAGCGACTAAGGCTGTTATGGATTTGAATGTTTATTCTTTGCATAAAGATTATGGAGATTTGTTTTTGACTACAACCAAGAATGCAGAAGAATCTATTTTTTTAATTCCACGATCAATAGAATATAATCTTGTGATGGATGTACATGGTTGGCTGCCGAGAAATCATGGAGGATATGCGGTTCCGAATCCGACTTGGGATTTGTTTGCTTCGTATGTTTGCACAGATGGACTTCCGATTGACGAATCTCCTTTGTTTGATCCACATGACCCCTTTAAGAATCGTGATCCACGTTTGAGCATGACAATTGTCCCGTTTGGAGAGAATTTTATGGGTATTGAATTTAATCCACATCCAGAAGCATTGGAGGTTATGAATTATAAGACAGGACAGATGATTAAGAATAATGATACTCGTGCTGTTGCTCAGTATGCTTCTTATAATGGATTGGTTTGGAAGAAAGGTATGGATGAAACATGTTTGGAAAATGCAAACAAGATTGATCCAGATAAAATCATTATGCGTTATGCTGATGTTCTGTTAATGTATGCAGAAGCAAAAATTGAATTAAATCAGATAGATCAGTCTGTTTTGGATGCTATGAATGAGGTGCGTGCAAGAGCTTATGGCGTCGATAAATCAGCTGTGGATCAGTATCCGGCTTTTACATCTATGGATCAGCAAACATTAAGAAGTCAATTACGCATGGAAAGACGTATGGAGTTTGCTAATGAAGGGCTGCGTTATATGGATTTGATGCGTTGGAAGTTGATGGACAAAGTAATGAGTAAGAAGGTTTATATGATGTTGTATCCGGCCTCATTATTAATAGAAAAGGTTGTTAGTCAAGGTGATTGGTTTTGGCCTTTTGCCCCGGATATTGATGAAAATGGTTTGGCTGATTTTTCTAAATTAGAAGCTGCAGGTAAAATTGCTTCTATTGCAGAGAAAAAGTGGGATGATCGTCAATATTTATGGCCTATACCAACAACTGAAATTCAGATAAATACCAATATGAAACAGAATCCGAATTATTAAATATAACAGATAAGTTGTAGAAGGCATTTTATATATTAAAAAATAAAATGCCTTTCTTTTTCTAAAAAAAGCAATTATTATGACTAACAGAAGAAAC
>ENA-ORTB01002175-ORTB01002175.1-human-gut-metagenome-genome-assembly--contig:-NODE-2175-length-18898-cov-3.690867_pt1 | contig 18898 bp, 17 predicted proteins | sample MGYA00241905_ERZ509174 | MGnify/ENA primary metagenome ERZ509174 (study PRJEB26280, sample SAMEA2338851) | human gut metagenome | biome: human gut; feature: human-associated habitat; material: faeces... | reverse complement strand
AAAATAATTATAAAATATAGCCAAAATTATATGCTGTTTTTCCTATTTTTCCAAAAACTTTGACAGTAAATTAACTCGATTGTTTCATTTTTAACGAAGTTAGTCTCTTCAAACCACAACTTATTACCCAGTCTGCGCGTCTGTCCAACTCTAAGCTTTATCACTTTTGTAATATAATTGATGTGATTCTTTCATATTTTTGTGCTATAATAGCAAAAGCATGGAAAGCAGAACATACAAGGAGGAATTATTTTGAAAGAAACTGTTTTTCTGAACAACGACAGAGAAATGCCTCTTCTGGGGCTTGGCGTATACAAGTTGCCCGATGACGTACAGGCCGAAGCAGCAGTCACTTCTGCTATTTCCGCCGGCTATCAGTTCCAGGCTATCCGTATCATCAAAGTTTTTCAGGAAGCGATAAGGTTCGGTCAGTCCTATTTCATCCACGGCTATTTCCAACTCCCGATATTTATGCTTCTGTTTATAAAAATGAAGAAAGCGTTGGACGTGCCATTGCCAAATGCGGAGTTCCCAGAAAGGATCTTTTCATCACCAGCAAAATCTGGAACAATGCGCAGCGTCTCGGCGATGTCCAGGGAGCTTTTTCCCGTAGTCTCGACCGTCTGAAAGTCAGTTATGTAGATCTCTATCTGATACACTGGCCGGTTCCCGGCTGCTATTTGAAGAGCTGGAATCCATTCTGGAATCTGGACGTGCTTTAAGTATCGGCGTCAGTAATTTTGATATCCGGCATCTGGAAGAGCTTCGTAAGATATCCGGGGTTATTCCTGCTGTAAACCAGATCGAGTGCCATCCTTTGTGTTACCCTGCTGAACTGATCGAATATTGCAAGGCTTTCGGTATTCAGGTACAGGCTTATGCTCCTCTGGCAAGAGGTGCATATTTTGATAATGATGTAATGTGTGTTCTGGGGATCAAATATGCCAGGACTCCTGCACAGATCGGGCTTCGCTGGGCAATACAGAAGGGAATTTCTGTCATTCCGAAATCCATCAACCCGGAACGAATCCGCAGCAATGGAAACATCTTTGACTTCAATATCGAGGATGAAGATATGGCGATCATCGATACACTGAACGAAGATCTGCATACTTCTCATGTTCCAGAAGATCTCCGTGATATTCAGTTTTAATTTCCATAATAATGCAAAAAAAGATATCTGTCAGAGTATAAGTGATCTTCTGGCAGATATCTTTTTATTTTTTCTTTTCAGTTGATACGGCGATCCTATTATTCCCAGCTTAGCATTTCACATATCGGAAACCCGGAAATATTTAACTGATCCGCTCACGCATTTTCCCACGGGAGCATGGGCGTTTCCACTTTTTTATCACGCAGCATCAGGTCCATTACTGCTTCCGCTGCTGATTTTCCTTCAAACAGTACGCGGTTCACTTCCGTTATGATAGGCATCTCCACCTCATATTTCTCCGCAAGCTCTCTTGCAGCTCTTGCAGAATAAACACCTTCCACAACCATCTGAACTTCGTCCATGGCTTCCTGCATTGTCTTTCCCTGTCCGATCAGGATGCCGGCTCTTCTGTTTCTGCTATGCATGCTTGTGCATGTGACAATCAGATCTCCGATTCCTGAAAGTCCGGAAAATGTCTCCGGCTTTCCGCCCATTGCTACACCAAGTCTTGTGATCTCCGCAATTCCTCTGGTGATCAGTGCAGCTTTGGTGTTATCCCCGTATCCTAGTCCATCTGCAACTCCGGCTGCAAGTGCGATTACATTTTTCAGGGAACCGCCAAGCTCAATTCCTTTAATATCCGGGCTTGTGTAGACACGGAATACATCATTCATGAAAATTTTCTGCAGATAAATGGCGGTTTCTTCTGTCTCTGCTCCGACTACAACCGTTGTCGGAAGTTCGCGGCTTACTTCTTCTGCGTGACTTGGACCAGAAAGAACAGCTACATTTGCCTGCGGAATCTCTTCTTCAATCTGCTCAGAAAGCGTCTTTAAAGTACCCTCTTCAATTCCTTTTGCCACATTGACCAGAATTTGCTCTTCCTTTACATACGGGCACATTTTCTTCGCCGTAGCTCTGGTTGCCATAGACGGAACTGCAAGAACGACCACATCTTTTCCTTCCACACTTCCCTGCAGATCTGTTGTGATCTCGATCTCCTCCGGGATATGAACGCCCGGAAGCTTACTTGGATTTTCCCGCTTTTTCCTGATCTCATCTGCTTCTTCTTTTAAATAAGACCAGATGGTTACATGATGTCCGTTTTTATTCAGTACCAGGGCCAGAGCCGTTCCCCAGCTTCCTGAACCGATAACTCCGATTTCTGCCATAAATTATTACCTCTTATTTTTCTTTTTTGAAAAACTAATCTTGCTCTCTGTACCATTTCTCAGACGTCCGATATTCGCACGGTGACGGATAAATGCAGAGAGAACAAAAAGTGCTCCGATTCCATACATTTCAAACAGATACTTCTGCGCCATTCCAAACATTCCCATCTGTCCGTCAACGACGAGTCCGACAAGGAACAGTACGGAAATCACCAGCGATCCCAGTGATACATAACGTGTCACGGCAACAATTACGATAAACACGATCAAACATACTGCCGCAATCCGAATATCTGTAGATAAGATCATACCTGCCGTAACTGCAATTCCCTTTCCGCCCTTGAACTTCAGATAGAATGGAAAATTATGTCCGAGCACTGCCCCAAAACCTGTATACAGCGAAAGGAGCGGTAAAATATCTGCGTGAGACTGTCCGTAAATTCCGCGGACCACCAGAACTGCGATCACGCATTTGAAGCAGTCACCTAGCAGGGTGATCATTCCGGCTTTGATTCCCATGGTGCGAAGTGCATTGGTAGAACCTGCATTTCCGCTTCCCATCTTGCGGATATCTACCCCCTGAGTTTTTCCATAGAAATAGCCGGTCTGAAACAGACCAAATATATAGCCGATCAGCAAACATACAAGACGTTCCATCTTATTTGTCCTTCTCCTTTCTCTCCCTGATAAAGAATTTAAGAGACGTTCCACGGAAGCCAAACGCTTCACGGATCTTATTCTCCAGATATCTCGTATAAGAGAAATGCATCAGTTCTTTATCATTTACAAAGATGACAAATGTCGGCGGTTTGACCGCTACCTGGGTAATATAGTAAAGTTTCAGCCGTTTTCCCTTATCTGACGGCGGCTGCTGCATTGCAACAGCTTCGGTCATGATCTCGTTAAGGACACCCGTAGCCACACGGAGTGTCTGGTTCTCAATAACGGTGTCGATCATGTCAAAGAGCTTCGGAAGTCTCTGGCCTGTCAGTGCAGACACATACATGATCTCTGCGTAAGGCAGGAAAGACAGCACCATCCTGATCTGATGCTCATATTCCCTCGTGGTCTTATCGTTCTTTTCAATGGCATCCCATTTATTTACAACGATGATGACACCTTTTCCACGCTCATGTGCGATTCCTGCGATCTTGGCATCCTGCTCGGTTACTCCTTCTGCCGCATCGATCACAACCAGGACCACATCCGCTCTTTCTACTGCCGTAACTGTACGGATAATACTGTAGCGCTCCAGTTCCTCTTTGATCTTATTCTTACGGCGAAGTCCTGCTGTATCAATGAATACATACTCTTTTCCATTGTGCACTACTTCCGTGTCAATGGCATCTCTTGTAGTTCCGGCAATATCGGATACGATCACACGGTCTTTTCCGATCAGACGGTTGATGATCGAAGACTTCCCAACGTTCGGCTTCCCAACGATTGCAACTCTCGGACGGTCATCTTCCTCTTCCTGGCCTGCCCCTTCCGGAAAATATGCCAGAACCTTATCCAGCATATCTCCGATTCCAATTCGTTCCGATGCTGAGATTGGAACCGGATCTCCGATTCCCAGATTATAAAATTCATACACATCCGGCATCATCTTGTTAAAATTGTCCACTTTATTGACAACAAGGATGACTGGCTTGTGGGAGCGGCGGAGCATATCTGCCACTTTTGAATCGGAATCTACAAGTCCCTGCTTTACATCTGTCATAAACAGGATCACATCTGCAGTGTCAATGGCGATCTGTGCCTGCTCTCTCATCTGGGAGAGGATCACATCACGGCTGTCCGGCTCGATTCCACCGGTATCGATCAACGTAAATTCTTTATCGAGCCAATTCACTTCTGCATAAATTCTGTCGCGGGTAACACCCGGCGTATCTTTAACGATTGCTATCTTTTCTCCTGCCAGTGCATTAAAAAGCGTCGACTTTCCAACGTTCGGCCGCCCTACAATGGCAACAACTGGTTTACTCATATTTTCTTCCTCCTGATATTTATTCGGAATTCTGCTTCTATATCATACTAGATTTCTTCAAAAAATGCAATTTTTTAACGCCTCTTTCTTGTCATTGCTTTTAAATAATGGTATAAAAGATAAGTAAGATTAGATAAAAAGCACTTAAAACGCTTATTATAAGGAGGCACTCATGACAAATATCGAACTTATGGAAAAAGCTCTTCCGACAGCACCACTTAAAATTGCTGCCCTGGAAAGCTGCAAGGATCTGGCAGAAAAAGTGGATCAGTACATCGTATCGTTCCGCAAAAATTCTCTGCATGATTTTCTGGATCCTGCAATCTATTCATCTTATGAAGCAGATTCTTATCTTGCAAAGAACAGTTGCCCACGTTTTGGTTCGGGGGAAGCAAAGGGAATGTTTGGCGAAAGTATCCGCGGAAAAGATCTCTTTATTATGGTGGATGTCTGCAACTACAGCCTGACATACACAGTAAACGGGCATATCAATCATATGTCACCGGATGATCACTATCAGGATCTGAAGCGTATCATCTCCGCTTCTACAGGAAAGGCACACCGTGTAAATGTAATTATGCCATTCCTTTATGAAAGCCGCCAGCACAAGAGAACCAAACGCGAATCTCTGGACTGTGCAATGGCTCTGGAAGAATTAACCGCAATGGGTGTATCTAACATTCTTACATTTGACGCACATGATCCGCGTGTACAGAATGCGATCCCACTCAATGGTTTCGACAGCTTCAACCCTCTGTATCAGTTCATCAAAGCTCTGTTTAAAGCAGAACCGGATCTGAAAGCAGACAAAGACCATCTGATGATCATCAGCCCGGATGAAGGTGCAATGCAAAGAGCCGTATACTTCTCCAACGTACTCGGTGTTGATATGGGTATGTTCTACAAACGCCGTGATTATTCTACCATCGTAAATGGTAAAAATCCGATCGTTGCACATGAATTCTTAGGTGACGATGTACATGGAAAGACCGTTATCATCATCGATGACATGATTTCTTCCGGTGAAAGTATGCTGGATGTTACCAGGCAGTTAAAAGACCGCGGTGCTGAGCGTGTATTTGTATGTACTACTTTTGGTCTCTTCACAGAAGGTCTTGACAAGTTCGATGAATATTATGAAAAGGGCTATCTGGACAGACTGATCACAACCAATCTGACCTATCTGCCTCCTCAGCTTCATGATAAACCGTATTTCATTGAAGCAGATATGAGTAAGTTCCTTGCACTGATCATTGATTCGATGAATCATTCTACATCTATTAGTGCGGTTATGAATCCGACGGATAAGATTCATGATTTGCTTGCGAAGAGAAATATGAGATAAATTTTGTTGGCGGGATAGTAAGGATATATTAGCGAACAGACGCCGCAAAAGAACCATAAAACAGGACAGCTTCCTTTGTGCAAACCATTCCGATGAGCCTCTGAAAGCGAAAATCGTGTTCAGCAATGGCTTCCACGATTTTTGAGTCTCATCTCCATTGCACAAAAATGGAATCTGTCCTGTTTTATGGTTCTCTTGCGGCTGTTTGTTAGTATATTTTTACTTTTCCGGCAAACAACAAGCTCTTTTTTATATCATATTATTTTGAAAATACTGCATCATTTTTTGTAAGAAGATATATACAGTATTGATTCATACTAATTCCTTCTTTTTGAGAGTGTTCTGCTAGAGATCTATGGAGACTTCTTGGAATCCTTAATTTGAACTGTCCAGAATAATTTTCCAAGCTGTCCGGTTCATATATCTCAATTCTTTCTTCTAATGCTGCTTCAATCCAAGTTCTTTTTGCATCTAATGCATTTTGTACTGCACTTTCTATTGTCTCGCCACAGGTAATACACCCTGGCAAATCTGGATATGAAACTACAAATCCACCTTCCTCTTCATCCTCTACAATTTCCATTCGATAAGGCATTTTCATATATTCATTCAGCGTTTTCATCTTTCCTCGCCTCACTTTCTACTATCTGTCTTACCATTTCTACATATACTTTTTTGATCGGTTCATGCTTTGGTATTGTAACTGGCATACAGCCACACTTTCTGAATGTATAATGACTGCTTCCTCCCTTGGGCGAATTCATTTCATCACCATAGCTTTCCAACACTTTCCGCAGTTCATCAAACCGGATGTCTTTTGATAAATTACATATCTGCATTATCAGTTTATCCCATTTTGACATTATTTATCTCTCCTTTTATTATGAATGGTGTCATATATGGTGTCAAGCTATTATGGCATATGCGCAGAAATTAACTAAAATGCCGTAAAACCAATATCTTTCATGGTTTTACGGCATTCTTATTTATCGTATTTACTTATACTGGCCTGTCCCCATCAAAGAATTCCTGTCCGGTCGGGTATGTATAGGAATCTCCGATTTCATGGAGAAGGACGACTTTTAATTTATTATTCAGTGTTTTTTTATCCAGCTTGATTGCTTCGGTAAGCTGTGGGAGTGGGACATCGGCTTTTACCGGAAGTTTATAAGCTTCCAGGACTTTCCGGATGTGCTCGGCTTCGCCTTTTTTGGTAAGTCCTTTCTCTTCAGCAATCTTTGTGATCTGGTACATTCCGATGGCTACGGCTTCACCGTGGCTTTCTCTTTCATAGTGGAAGTGCTGCTCAATGGTGTGGGCAAGGGTATGTCCGAAGTTCAGGAGAATCCTCTCTCCGGTATCAAACTCGTCTTCTTCCACAACGCGGCGTTTGATATCGACACAGGTTGCGATCACATCGGTTAAATGCTCTTTCAGATTCTCATAGCATCCGCATTTTTCCAGAAGATCAAAAAGCTTGCGGTCTTTGATGCATCCGTATTTGATAACCTCCCCCATGCCATCCGTCACGTAACGCTCCGGCAAGGTTTCCAGCACATCCGGATCGATCAGTACCATCTTCGGCTGATAAAAAGCACCTACCAGGTTCTTACCCTGCGGAAGATCGACTGCAACTTTTCCACCAACAGAAGAATCTACCTGTGCAAGAATGGAAGTTGGAATCTGTACGAACTTGATTCCTCTAAGAAAGGTCGCTGCCACAAATCCGGCAAGGTCTCCTACCACTCCACCGCCAAGTGCAACGATCAGGTCTGTTCTGGAAATCTTTGCTTCCAGAAGAGAGCTGTATACCCCCGGAAGGGTTTCGAATGCTTTTGACGGTTCTCCATGTGGAATCACGGTTTCCGCACACTCATATTTTTCAGAAAGATTTTTCTTAAGCGCTTCTCCGTAATAAGAATAAACTCTGTCATCGGAAATGATCATGATCTTTGATCCCTGATATACTTCCGCTATTCTTTCTGCCGCTTCTTTCAGAATTCCTCTTTCAATATAGATCGGATAGCTGTGTTCCTTTAAATCTACCGTCATTTTCATCGTTTTGTTCCTCCCAGGCTGCTGTTTTTTACATTTCTTTACCGACTGCTTTTGCGATTCCGGTAATCTCTTTTAACAGTGTATCATATTTTTCCGGTTTCAGCGACTGTGCTCCGTCACAAAGTGCCGTTTCCGGACTGTTATGTACTTCGATGATCAGCCCGTCCGCTCCTGCCGCAACAGATGCTTTTGCCATCGGATCAACCAGCCACCATTTTCCTCCTGCGTGGCTCGGGTCTACAACTACCGGAAGATGGCTGAGTTTTCTTACTACCGGAATAGACTGAAGATCCAGTGTATTTCTGGTATAAGTCTCGAAGGTACGGATTCCTCTTTCGCAGAGGATAACATTTGGATTTCCGGATGCCATAATGTATTCTGCTGACATCATCCATTCTTCGTAAGTTGCATTAAGTCCTCTCTTCAAAAGGATCGGTCTCTTTGTCTGTCCGAGCTGTTTTAACAGGTCATAGTTCTGCATGTTACGTGCACCGATCTGGATCAGGTCTACCTTTTCATCGAAGATTTCCAGATATTCCGGTGACATCAGCTCTGTTACGATCGGAAGCCCTGTCTCTTCTCTTGCTGCACATAAGATTTCCAGACCTTCAAGACCCAGTCCCTGGAATGAATATGGGCTTGTTCTCGGCTTGAATGCACCACCACGGAGCATATTTGCACCAGATGCCTTAACAGCCTTTGCGATCTCGATCACCTGCTCTTCTGACTCCACAGAACAAGGTCCGGCGATCAGTGCCAGATGTCCGCCGCCAACTTTGACACCAGATACATCTACGATGGTATCGTCCGGATGGAATGCACGGTTTACAAGTTTATAAGGTTCCTGTACATGCATAACTTTCTCAACAGAAGAGTCTACTTCGAAAAGCTTTGGATCCACACGGACCGTATCGCCGATACAGCCGATAATTGTAAGATCCTCACCTTTTACAGTATGTACTTCCAGTCCCTTTGCACGGACCATATTCTCAACTCGTTTTACGTTTTCATCACTTGTTCTTGGTTTTAATACGATAATCATAATCTTTTTCCCTTTCTCTTCTCTCTACTAATCATCGAACATGTCTTTTAGAAGTTCCTTCGGAATTTCCTATGAAACAAAAAACCCCCGTCTTCTGTAAAAACAGAGGACGAGAGTATTATATACTTCGTGGTTCCACCTCATTTTGCAATTGTCTCACGACAACTGCCTCGTCAGGTACGTCGTTCATAACGGTTATACCCTTGCAGATAACGGCTGCTACCGGAAATACCTATTAACAATTCTTCAAAAGAATGCATTCAGTATCCTACTCCAAGAGGAATTCAATATAATCTTCGGTATCCTTCTTCCACCGATAAAGGACTCTCTGTGACGTCTTATTATATTTACTACTTCTTTTCATTGTATTTTGATAGTAGAATATGTAATTTTTAAAATCTATAGCTTATGTTACACGAATCAATAGGCTTTGTCAATCATTTTTCAGCAAATTAACGCGAGAAATATTTTTCTTTGATAATATCAACCGGCATTTCTTTTCCTGTCCAGAGTTCAAATGATGCAGCACCCTGATATAACAGCATGTTCAGACCGTTCAGTGTCCGGCATCCTGCTGCTTTTGCTTTCTTCAGGAATAACGTCTCTTCCGGATTGTAGATTACATCAAATACAAACAGATCTTTTCTGAACACACTGTCATCTGTGATGATACATCTGTCTGTCTTCGGTGCCATACCGATAGAAGTTCCGTTTACCAGAATTGCACTTTCTGCGATCTCCTTTTTGAGGACTTCCGGGTCAGAGAAGTCATAGAGGTTGATCTTGCAGTCTGTCTTCTCATGAAGTTTCTCGATTGTCTTCTCCGCACGTGTGAAGAATTCATCACGGATGTTGAATACCGAAATCTCTGCTACTTTGTCAAGTGCTGCCTGGATCAGAATCGCTGCTGCGGCTCCACCCGCTCCAAGAAGTGTCATTTTCTTGCCAATGATATCAACGCCTGTCTCACTGACTGCACGCATGAATCCAATTCCGTCTGTCGTATAACCTGTCAGGACACCGTTATCATTTACAACAGTGTTGACCGCCCCACCGATCTCAGATGCCGGTGAAAGTTTATCAACCAGTGAGCACATCAGATTCTTGTCAGGCATAGTCAGGTTAAATCCTCTGACTCCCATGACTTTCAGACCATCTACTGCTGTCTTTAAGTTATCTGTTCCAACATCAAATGCCAAATATGCGTAATCCAGCTCCAGCTGGCGAAATGCCTCGTTATGCATCATTGGGGAAATGCTGTGTGCTACCGGACTCCCCAGTAATCCGGTAAGGACTGTATGTCCTGTAATCTCGTATGCCATTATCTCTTCCTCCTACGTTACATTTTCACACTGTAAAGTGCTACTTTTGTCATTTATCATACCATATTTTTCAAAATACGCAAGCATCGTTATAAAAAAGACGATATTTTCTGCCTTTGAAAAAACATTTTGAAAAATTTTGAATACCAAATAAGAATGAATGTTCCTATGTAACAAAAAGAGTATCACGTTTCTTCTTATTCACGTGATACTCTTTCTTTCATGGCTTCTGACTGTTACTGTTGATATACGTTTTACTTTTTCATTTACAATCTGTTTTATTTTACACCATGGTCCACCTGGTACATATGCGAAATCAGGCGGAAGATCTGACTGGTATATCCCCATTCATTATCATAAAAACTGATCAGTTTGAAAAAATGACCGTTTACCTGGATTCCTTCCCTTGCATCAAAGGAGGATGCGTGATTATCTCCGATAAAATCGGAAGAAACAACTTCATCATCCACATAATCCAGAATCTCCTTAAGAGTTGTTTCGGAAGCTTCCTTCATTTTCTTGCAGATATCTTCATAAGTAGTTTCTGTCTTCAACGCGACATTCAGATCCACAATGGATACATCTGAAGTCGGTACACGATAAGAAATTCCATTCATGCGGTCCTTTAACGCCGGAATAACAAGAGCGATTGCTTTTGCAGCTCCTGTTGAAGATGGGATCAGATTTCCGAATACAGCACGACCTGTACGCCAGTCTTTCAGCGAACGGCAGTCAACTACCTTCTGTTTTGCTGTAGCTGAATGGATGGTAGACATCAGACCATACTCTATTCCATAATTATCCTCCAATACCTTACAGATCGGTGCAAGACAGTTTGTTGTGCAAGATGCATTTGAAACGACCTGCATAGATGACTGATAAAGTTCATGATTCACTCCCATTACAAATGTCGGTGTGTCCTGATCTTTAGCCGGTGCAGAGATGATCACTTTCTTTGCTCCACCCCGGATATGTGCCATTGCTTTTTCTGTCGTACAGTAAGCACCTGTCGCATCTATAATGTATTCTGCTCCACACTCTCCCCACGGAATGTCAGCAGCATCATTTTCTGAATACACTCGGATCTTCTCGCCATTTACAACAATTCCATCCTCATATTTTTCCAGACTTCCCTGGAAACGTCCAAAGATCGAATCGTAACGGATCATATAAATCATATAATCCAGATCTGCGTTTCTCACATTGATCCCACAAATTTTAAATTTTTCCGGCTGATTGATGGCAATGCGGAATGCAACTCTTCCAATACGTCCAAATCCGTTTATGCCGATTGTTATTGCCATATTAAATACCTCCCTGTATATGACATATTGATACTCTTTGTATCTTCTTCCCTTGCAATAACAGTCCGCCACAATCTATTGCGAGTGTAACACACTTTTTTTTGAAATGCTACCGAAATGACAGTAATTAATCATTTAACAGGATTCTTATTTTTTTAACAGGATTCCTATTTTTTTAACAAAAAAGGATGCGCTTTTTCAAACGCACCCTCTGTCACTTTTTATGCAATTACTCTGACTTTCAGAACACCCTCGATCATTTCCAGACCTTTTACCACGTCTTCTGCCACATCATTATCCACATCGATCATCGTATATGCATAGCTGCCACGGCTCTTATTCGTCATATCATCGATATTGACATTATCCTTTGCCAGAAGCGCAGTAAACTGACCGATCATGTTCGGAATATTCCTGTGCAGGATCGTAATTCTTGTCTTATCCCTTACACCCATATCGCATGCCGGGAAGTTGACAGAATTACGGATATTTCCATTTTCCAGGAAATCCTTCAGCTCTTCTACTGCCATCTTTGCACAATTGTCTTCTGATTCAGCAGTTGACGCTCCCAGATGCGGAATGACAATCGCATGCTTCACTCCTGCGATCTCCGGTGTCGGAAAGTCAGTTACATAGCGTCCGAATTTTCCACCAACAAGTGCATCCACAATGTCTTCACTGTTCACCAGTACATCTCTTGCAAAGTTCAGGATCACAACGCCCTCTTTCATCAGACTGATGGCATTCTTATTGATCATACCCTTTGTATCTTCCAGTGCCGGTACATGGATTGTGATATAATCACACTCCTTGTAGATCTCATCTACATTCTTAGTGTGATGGATACTTCTTGAAAGTCTCCATGCAGAATCTACAGAAACATATGGATCATAGCCATACACTTCCATCCCAAGATGCGTAGCCGCATTGGCAACCAGGACACCGATTGCACCAAGACCGATCACACCAAGCTTCTTTCCCTGGATCTCACAGCCTGCAAATGCTTTTTTCGCTTTTTCTGCATCTTTTGCAATATTGCCATCCTCTTCGTTCTCCTGTACCCAGTTGATACCGCCAAGGATATCTCTGGATGCAAGCAGCATACCGGCGATCACCAACTCTTTTACACCATTGGCATTTGCCCCTGGTGTATTAAATACAACGATTCCCTGCTCCGCACATTTGTCCAGTGGAATATTATTTACACCAGCTCCGGCACGGGCAATCGCTTTTAAATCTTTATCAAATTCCAGTTCATGCATTCCGGCACTTCTTACAAGTACCGCATCTGCTCCTGCCATCTCACCGGCAGGCACATAGTCATCACTGAATTTCTCCAGTCCAACAGGAGAAATCGGGTTTAGGCAAAAATATTTATACATATTACAGATTCTCCTCCTCAAACTTCTTCATAAATGCAACCAGGGCTTCCACACCTTCGTATGGCATTGCGTTATAAATACTTGCACGCATACCCCCAACAGTACGGTGTCCTTTCAGGTTCTCAAGACCTGCTTCTTTTGCCTCTTTTACAAATTTGGCATCCAGCTCATCACTGCCTGTCACAAATGGTACATTCATAAGAGAACGGTCTTTCTTTTCTACCGTACCTTTGAACAGTTTGCTCTGATCCAGGTAATCATAGAGCAGTTTGGCTTTCTTTTCGTTGCGTTCTTTCATAACTTCCAGTCCGCCCATCTTTTTGAGCCATTTAAATACCTTACCGCAGATATAGATTCCGTATGCCGGCGGTGTATTGTAAAGAGAACCTGCGTCTGCATGTGTCTTGTATGTAAGCATGGTCGGTGTTCCCGGAAGAACATCCTCTGTAATCAGATCTTCACGGATGATCGCGATAACAACACCCGCTGGTCCGATATTCTTCTGGACTCCGCCATAGATGAGACCATATTTTGTCACATCTACAGGCTCAGACAGGAAGCAGGATGATACATCCGCTACCAGTGTCTTGCCTTTCGTGTTCGGAAGTTCCTTGAATTTGGTTCCGTAAATTGTATTATTTTCGCAGATATATACATAATCTGCATCTTCATCAACCGGCAGATCCGAACAGTCAGGAATGTACGAAAAGGTTTTATCCTCGGACGATGCGATCTTATTCACCTTTCCATATTTGGATGCCTCGGCAGCTGCCTTTTTAGCCCACTGCCCGGTAACAATATAATCCGCTACTTTGTTCTTCATCAGATTCATTGGAATCATTGCAAACTGCTGGCTTGCGCCACCCTGAAGGAACAGTACTTTGTAATTATCCGGGATTCCCATCAAATCACGAAGATCCTGTTCAGCGGTTTCAATGATTTCAGCAAAAGCTTTCGAGCGATGACTCATCTCCATAACGGACATTCCACATCCTTTGTAATCCAGCATCTCATCTGCTGCTTCTCGTAAAACTTCTTCCGGCAGTACTGCCGGTCCTGCTGAAAAATTGTAAACTCGTTTCATATTACTCCTCCATTCCTGCTCTGCGTATCTGTCGCTGCATATGTTTTTTAGTTTGTCTGCTGTTTTTCCTGCAGATCCTTCTCGTCAAAAGCTTCACTGATCGGAGCACCCGGAGCAACCATCGGCCATACCTTGTCATCGCTGTCGATCTGGCAGTCAATCACCACCGGACCGCCTGCATTTAAAGCAAACTTAAATGCATCTGCGAATTCTTCTCTGGTCGTAGCTCTTACCGCTTTCGCCCCCATCGCTTCTGCGAGTTTCACAAAATCTACTGCATCATTCAGAACAGTTGCTGAATAGCGCTGTCCGTAAAACAGATTCTGCCACTGTCTTACCATACCAAGCACATGGTTGTTCACTACAACCTGGATAATTGGAATGTTATAACGCGCCGCTGTTGCAACTTCATTCATATTCATACGGAAGCATCCGTCTCCGGCGATATTGACTACCGTCTTCTCCGGTCTTCCCATCTTGGCTCCGATTGCAGCTCCAAGACCGTATCCCATGGTTCCAAGACCACCTGACGTAAGCAGTGTTCTCGGTTTTGTGAATTTATAATACTGCGCTGCCCACATCTGATGTTGTCCAACTTCTGTGACGATGATCGCATCACCTTCTGTCTGTTTGTAAATCTCTTCGATCACATACGGACCGGTCAGACTTTCCGGATGATAGGCAAGCGGGTATTTTGCTTTATATTCCTGGATCTTTTTGATCCATTCGGTGTGTTCCTGCTGTGGCAGTTTTTCATTAACTGCCGCAAGCACTTCTTTGATATCTCCAACCACACCTTCATCGATAATGACATTCTTGTTCATCTCTGCCACATCAATATCAAACTGGAGAATTTTTGCATTACTTGCAAATTTATTTGGATTACCTGTGACACGGTCGGAGAATCTTGCACCGACTACGATCAGAAGATCGCTTTCACTGACTCCAAAGTTCGATGTCTTGGTACCATGCATACCAAGCATTCCTGTATAAAGTTCATCAGTTCCCGGAAATGCACCTTTTCCCATCAGGGAATCACATACCGGACACTGTACCTTGTCTACGAATGCACGGAGTTCTTCACTTGCATCAGATAATATAGCTCCGCCTCCGACGAATACAAACGGACGCTTTGCTTCTTCGATCATCTCTACTGCCTTGTCAATATCTTCCATGCAGATTTCTTTTTTGTATTTTACGATTGGCTGGATTTTGACAGGCTCATACTCTGCTTTATTGCCTGTCACATCTTTCGGGATATCGATCAGCACCGGTCCCGGTCTTCCGGACTGTGCGATCTCAAACGCCTTGCGGATCGTCTTTGCAAGATCATTGACATTCTTCACAATAAAATTATACTTTGTGATCGGCATCGTAATACCGGTAATGTCAATTTCCTGGAAGCTGTCTTTTCCAAGAAGCGGTACCCCTACATTACAGGTGATCGCAACGATCGGAATAGAATCCATAAATGCGGTCGCGATTCCTGTTACGAGATTTGTTGCTCCAGGTCCACTGGTTGCAAAACACACCCCAACCTTACCAGTGGCACGCGCATATCCGTCTGCCGCATGAGAAGCTCCCTGCTCATGCGATGTAAGGATATGTCTGATTTCATTACTATGCTTATATAATTCATCATATACATTTAAAATTGCACCGCCCGGATATCCGAATACGGTATCCACGCCTTGCTCTTTTAAACACTCTATCAGTATTTCTGCACCATTTAACTGCATTGTACATTCCCCTTGTCCAGATTTTATTTTATTTGTGTGGAACTTCCAGAACTGCTCCACGGTTTCCTGAAGTTACCATTGCTGCATATCTTGCAAGATATCCTGTTGTAACTTCCGGTTCTCTTGGCTGCCATTTTTCTTTTCTTCTTGCAAGTTCTTCATCTGAAATTCTTGCATTTAATTTCAGGTTCGGGATATCGATCTCGATGATATCGCCTTCCTCGATCAATGCTACCGGACCACCGACTGCCGCTTCCGGTGATACGTGTCCGATAGAAGCTCCACGGGATGCACCGCTGAAACGTCCGTCTGTAATAAGTGCTACCGATGAACCAAGTCCCATACCTGCGATTGCAGAAGTTGGATTCAGCATTTCCGGCATACCAGGACCACCCTTTGGTCCGACGTAACGGATAACTACAACATCTCCCGGATGGATATCTCCGCCTTTAATTGCCTTGATCGCATCATCTTCACATTCAAATACTCTTGCAGGTCCTTCATGTACCAGCATTTCCGGTACAACTGCAGAACGTTTTACAACACTGCCGTCCGGTGCGATATTACCTTTGAGGACTGCAAGTCCACCCGTCTGGCTGTATGGATTGTCGATCGGACGGATTACTTCCGGATTTTTGTTTTCGCATCCTGCGATATTTTCTCCAACTGTCTTTCCGGTTACTGTCATGCAGTCTGTGTAAAGAAGACCTTTCTTATTCAGCTCGTTCATAACAGCATATACACCACCCGCTTCATTCAAGTCTTCCATATATGTCGGACCTGCCGGTGCAAGGTGACAGAGGTTCGGAGTCTTTTCGCTGATTCCATTTGCAAAATCAATCTCAAAATCCATACCAATCTCATGTGCGATCGCCGGAAGGTGAAGCATACTGTTGGTAGAGCATCCAAGTGCCATGTCAACCGTAAGTGCATTCAGGATTGCTTCTTTTGTCATGATATCTCTTGGACGGATATTCTTCTCAAGAAGTTCCATAACCTTCATACCTGCATGCTTTGCAAGACGGATTCTTTCTGAATAAACTGCCGGAATTGTTCCATTTCCACGAAGTCCCATACCAAGTACTTCTGTCAGACAGTTCATACTGTTCGCTGTGTACATTCCGGAACATGATCCGCATGTCGGACATACTTTGTTCTCGAATTCGCACAGATCTGCATCTGACATCGTTCCTGCAGCGTTTGCTCCTACTGCCTCGAACATGCTGGAAAGACTTCTCTTCTGTCCTTTTACATGTCCTGCAAGCATCGGTCCTCCGCTGACGAATACAGTTGGTACATTGATTCTTGCTGCAGCCATCAGAAGTCCCGGTACGTTCTTATCACAATTCGGGATCATAACAAGCGCATCAAACTGATGTGCCATTGCCATTGCCTCTGTAGAATCTGCGATCAGGTCTCTGGTTACCAGAGAATACTTCATTCCGATATGTCCCATTGCGATTCCGTCACAGACTGCTATTGCAGGGAACATGATCGGTGTACCGCCTGCCATGGCAACTCCCTGTTTTACTGCATTTGCGATCTTATCCAGATTCATATGTCCAGGTACGATCTCATTGTATGAACATACGATACCGACCAGTGGTCTGTTCATCTCTTCCTCGGTAAGTCCGAGTGCATTGAACAGCGAGCGGTGAGGCGCCTGCTGTTTTCCTTTTGTTACTGTATCACTTCTCATTCTTTTTTATCCTCCTGTTATCTTTCTATTCAATTTCTTCTATAATATAACTCTGTAAATCCGTAATTCTATGCAGCAGACAATTACTGAATGTTTGCTGCGATCAGACTTCCCATCTCTTCTGTACCAATCTGAGTCTTTCCGTCCGACATAATATCAATCGTACGATATCCGTCTTTTAATACTTTTGAAACAGCTGCTTCGATCGCATCTGCTTCTTTGTCCAGATCAAAGCTGAAACGGAGCATCATTGCTGCTGAAAGGATGGTTGCGATCGGATTCGCGATTCCTTTTCCTGCAATATCCGGTGCAGATCCACCACTTGGTTCATACAAGCCGAATTTTGTCTCATTTAAGCTGGCACTTGCAAGCATTCCGATAGATCCGGTCACCATACTTGCTTCATCGGAAAGAATATCTCCGAACATATTCTCTGTAAGAATGACATCAAACTGTTTCGGATCTTTTACAAGCTGCATTGCACAGTTGTCTACCAACATATTTTCAACTGTTACTTCCGGATAATCCTTTGAAACTTCTTCTACTACTTTTCTCCATAATCTGGAAGAATCCAGTACATTCGCTTTATCTACACTTGTGACTTTCTTACGGCGTTTCATTGCAATATCAAATCCGCGTTTTGCAATTCGTCTAATCTCTTCTTCATTATATGTAAGAGAATCCTGTGCTGTCATTACACCATTTACTTCTTCTGTCTTTCTCTCTCCAAAGTACAGACCGCCGGTCAGCTCTCTCATGATCACCATGTCAAATCCGCCTTCTGTAATCTCTTCTTTCAGCGGGCATGCACCTTTCAGTTCATCATAAAGCACTGCAGGTCTTAAGTTTGCGAAAAGATTCAGCGCTTTTCTGATCTTTAAAAGTCCTGCTTCCGGTCTCTTGGATGGCTCTAACTTGTACCATGGAGATGTCTTTGCATCTCCTCCGATGGAACCCATCAGAACTGCATCACATGCTTTTGCCTCGGCGATCGTCTCATCTGTAAGCGGTACTCCGTGAACATCAATGGATGCTCCCCCCATGAGTAACTGTGTATAATCACAGGTATGTCCATATACTTCTGCAACTTTATTCAGAACTTTCATTGCCTCCGTTACAATCTCCGGGCCAATTCCGTCTCCCTTAATCACACCAATTTTAAGATTCATAGTTCTTCTTCCTTCCTTCGGTAAAAATCTATAAAAATAATATTATCGTATTTTTATGCATGTTTCAAGACTTTAATTGGCTAAATTGACAAATTGCTACATTTTACATACTAAAAAAGACTTTTTATCATATTTCTTGTACACTTTGTTGATTTCTATCCACTCGATACATTCTTGCAATCTCTTTGATAACCGGAAGCTTTTTACAATTGCATGATACAGAGAACTTGCCACTGGCAACTTCTCTTGCATACTTTGGTATAACAAAAAAATTACGGAACACATATTTCTATGTGCTCCGTAATTTTTATTGCCATGCATTCGTAAAGAGCTGCCAGTAGCAGGTCCTGTAGATACCAAAGTATACAACTGCCAGCGGCAGATTCTATGCATGATATTTCGCTGTTTCAAGAATCCGGTTCGCATTTTCCACACGCTCTTT
>ENA-ORTB01002171-ORTB01002171.1-human-gut-metagenome-genome-assembly--contig:-NODE-2171-length-18941-cov-2.661760_pt1 | contig 18941 bp, 17 predicted proteins | sample MGYA00241905_ERZ509174 | MGnify/ENA primary metagenome ERZ509174 (study PRJEB26280, sample SAMEA2338851) | human gut metagenome | biome: human gut; feature: human-associated habitat; material: faeces... | reverse complement strand
GCAGTAATATTATTTGCAGAGGTGGGGAATTTATGCAGGAAAAAAGCGAGCTGGGGTGGCGAGATTTTCTTATAATGATTATGTATTACCTAAATTGTTCGGAGTGATCAAAATTGTGTTTTCCCCACTTGTATCTTGAAACATTTGTTTTGACATCTGAAGTTGGGTCGGGATATTGACCTATTATATGTTCTGTATCAGATGAAACTGTCCAATCGCCGGCGATTTGTTCAGACAGGTCATCATTTGACCATTGAACAAATTCAATATAACCATTTTCAATCTCCATATAAACTGAACCATTAAGTGCGGTTTTTTTGTTATTCTCTAATGCTGTCCAAACAGCGTCTTGGATAGGGTCTGAGGAGTCAGTGTCGGTAAGTTTGTAGTTATATGTACCTGATACATCGACGCTTATATCTCCTGTTACCATTAGATCGGATAACTCATTATTAGCACTTGTATATATAAGTTTTGCAGTATCATTGGCTTTTTCTAAAAGTTTTTTTCTGCTTACTCTTGATGAAGAATCATCTGATTTACCGCAGCCGGTGATCATTATGGTTATTGATAAAACGGCTACGACCATTATTGCAACTTTTTTCATGATTTGCCTCCATTTTCTGAATTTCAGATTTTGGTTTTACCAACCAAGTTCACTCAATGTGACGAGTGCGTAGAGAACAGATATAGCGCCTATAATAATGCCCGAAATGGCTAATCCTTTGCCGGCACCATTCAGCTTTTTGCTGTTAACAAGACCTATTGTTGAAACGATTATACCCCCAATTCCAACTGCACCCCAGAAGTTTATGAGCAATGATATACATGATGTAACGAAGCCAACAATGCTCATCATGTTGTTGCTATTACTCGGTTCCTCATTAGTTTGACCATTATTTACGTTTGCACCATTATTATTGGTTGGGCAACCACAGTTAACGCAGATAACAGCCTTTTCATCGATTTCTTTTCCACAGTGTCCACAATATGCCATAAAATATTCCTCCATATTCTTTATAGTGTCTTTTTTTGCACTACTTATTTTGTACTGTCATTATACCACATTATTTCCACGATTTGTTAAGCTGGCTGCTTAGGATAACGATTACATTTTGTAAACAAAGTGTAAATTTTGCGAATGTAAACGTTGATAGGGGGCGCTTTTGAAATAAGGAGTGGGGAGCGAGGGGCGTTATTTCAAAAAGTGAGGAGTTTTTGAAATAATGGGGATAAAAAAATTCCGCTGCAGGTCGCATTAATTCGTGACCTGCGGCGGTTTGTATAATCTAGTGGTTATACCACCCAAGAGGTGTACCAGATATATTTATGTTTATCTGCTTTGTTTCCTGATATTCATCAAGACCGCTTGTGCCAAGTTCTCTGCCAATGCCACTCATTTTGTAGCCACCCCACGGGGCTTCTGAAAAGGCTGGGTTATAGCAGTTTATCCACGTTATACCTGCACGAACTTCTTTTATCACCCTTAGAGCTTTTGCGGTATCATTGCAGAAAACAGCACCTGCGAGTCCATAATCTGTATCATTTGCCAATTCTATTGCTTCTTCCTCTGTTTCAAAAGTCAGCACAGTAAGTACAGGACCAAATATTTCTTCACGAACTATTGACATATCAGGGGTGCAATCGTCAAATATGGCAGGCTTGATGAAATTTCCGTTGACAAGATCGTCATCTGTACATTTGTATCCACCGCAAAGAAGTTTTGCTCCCTCTGCCTTTCCTTTTTCAATATATCCAAGTACGTCCTGCATATGCTTTTTTGATATGAGCGGACCCATATCAGGGTTATCAAGAGGAGCGCCAAGGGTAAGCTTATCAGTTCTCTCGACAAGTTTTTTTAGAAATTTATCCTTTATCGATTTTTCTATTATCAGCCTTGATCCTGCACAGCAGACTTCTCCTTGATTTAAAAATATACCCATCATTACCCATTCAACGGTCTTGTCGATATCCGTGTCTGCTAAGACGATATTAGGTGACTTTCCACCGAGTTCAAGCCCTATTTTTTTTACGTTGCCAGCAGCAGCTCGCATTATGCCTTGCCCAACGGATGTGCTGCCTGTGAATGTAATCATATCTACCTTTTTGCTATCGGCGAAAAGAGTTCCAACTGTGCTGCCTGAACCGATGACCAGATTTGCAGTGCCTTTTGGTAGATCACATTTATCAAGTATCTCAAAAAGCTTCAATGCCGAAAGTACCGTTTCAGAGCTTGGCTTGAAAATTATACTGTTGCCAGCCGCAAGTGCAGGGGCTATTTTCCATACGCTCATCAAAAATGGAAAATTCCAAGGTGTGATAAGTGCGCAGACACCCACTGGTTCTTTCACTGTGTATGAGTGCATATTGCCGAAATTGCTGTTTACATTGTAAGTTTGACCGCTTGGTGTACGGATAAGCCCTGCATAATAACGGAAACAATGCACAGCATCGTCAACATCTGCCTGCGCTTCACGCAAGGGCTTGCCGTTGTCCATTGACTCTGTCTTAGCTATTTCATCAATCTCGCTCTCTATCATATCAGCGATCTTTAGAAGCTTGTCGCTTCGTTGCTGAACATCAAGATCACGCCATTCTCTGGTTTTGTAAAAGGAACGTGAGGCACTTTCTATTGCATATTCCACATCTTCCTTGCTGTTTTGCACTATCTCGCCTAACTCTTTGTTATTTGAAGGATCAACAGATCTCAGAACGATTCCCGAAGCGCCTTCAAACCATTCTCCGTTAATGTATGTTTTATATCTGCGCATAGAAAGAACTCCTTTGGCTTGATTTACAGTGACTTTAAATATAGATCTCTTATGTGTGACCTGTCAAATTTTACGGGATGATAGGATATACCTGCTGCTGAAACTTTCATACAGCTGTCTGTCAGCATATCGATATCACTTTCTTTTACTCCAAAATCTGATAACGTACAGGTAAGACGAAGTGAGTCGATAAATTTTGTTATCTGTTCTGCACAATCATTCTCATTATTGCCGCCTAACACTTTTGAAATAAATGCAAATTTCTGTGGGTCACCTTTTATGCTTGCTTCTGTTACTGCAGGTGTTATGGCTGCAAGACCTTTGCCATGTACGGCATTCTTGAAACCGCTGACAGGGTGTTCCATACCGTGTGCAAGTGCAACACCTGCGGTATTTATGACCATTCCCCCCATTGTGCTTGCAAGACTTATCTTGTCCCAGTACTCTGGATTATTGTCACCCTTAAAAAGCTTTGGAAGATCATCTGCAATAAGCTTCATTGCCTTTTCGCACATAATATCCGTAAATGGTTGAGCAATGCGGCTTATATAGGCTTCCATACAGTGACAAAAGGCATCAAAACCGACACTTGCCAAAACATTTTTCGGCATAGTCATCATACATTCAGAATCAATGATAGACGCCTTTGCAACTATTGCATTGCATCTTAGTGATTTTTTATCTCCGTTTTCCGGGTTTGTTAATACAGCAAATCCGTTTCCCTCACTGCCTGTTCCGCAGGTCGTTGGGATAAGTATTATCGGCAGAGCTTTGCCGCTTTTCAGACGATTGAATATGTAGTCATTTATATCACCGTCATTTACTGCGATAAATGCTGCTGCCTTTGCACAATCCATAACGCTTCCGCCGCCGACGCCTATGACCATATCGCAGCCGTTGTCTTTTGCTATTCGTGCAGCTTGCTCAGCTGTCGTTGTAAGAGGATTTTGTGGTGCTTTATCAAAAACAGTATATTCGATACCTGATTTTTTTAAGTGACTGCAAATTCGGTTAAGCAACCCAGAGCGCTTTGTGCTGCTTTTTCCTGTGACAACAAGTGCCTTTTTGCCGTGATCGCTTGCGATGATTCCAACAGAGCTGACTTTTCCTCTTCCAAAAACAATATTTACAGGCAGGTAGTAATTAAAATCCATACTCACGTTTAATACCTCTTTTCTTGTATTATTTATCAGACTTTGCTTTTACCAAAGCGGTCTCAAATATCTCAAAGCCTTTTTCAAGTTGTTCGTCTGTTACACACAGAGGGACAAGAAATCTTATAACGTTTCCGTGTGTGCCAGCATTTTCAAGCATAAGTCCCATTTGAAGAGCGTTTTGTATCACCTTAGAAACAAGTTCGCCGTTTGGTTCTTTTTCTGCTTTAGTCTTTACAAATTCCACGCCAAGCATCGAACCAAGACCTCTTACATCTCCTACCTCTTCATATTTTTCTTTAAGACCGCTGAAAAATATAGTTGCCTTTTTACCTATTTCTTCAGCCTTGCCTGCATAATCTTCTTCCAGCATTATATCCATTACCTTGAGTGCAGAAGCACAGGCAAGAGGATTTCCGCAATATGTTCCGCCAATAGTTCCCACAGGTACTGAATCCATAATTTCCTCACAGGCGGTTATTGCACTTATTGGAACGCCGCCGCCAAGAGATTTTGCTGTTGCTATAATATCTGGTGCAGCACCTGCTTCCTTCCAATATTCTGAGGCATAGTATCTGCCACTTCGACAGTTTCCACACTGTACTTCATCAGCAATAAGTAAAATACCATTATCGTCGCATATCTTTCTGACGGCTTTTACCCATTCGATAGGTGCGGGGACAAAACCACCCTCTCCTTGAACAGGTTCGACTATCATTGCTGCAATATCACTGGCAGGTGCAGCTTCATCAAAAAGAGTGTTGAGTTTGTCTAGGTAATATGCTATTGCTTCTTGTTCAGAATATCCTTTTGGTGCATGATAAAGGTAAGGGAACTCAGCTCTGTAAATATCAGACGGGAAAGGACCCATTCCCTTTGCATAAGATTTTTTTGCTGTAAGAGCCATTGTAAGATTTGTTCTTCCGTGGAATGCACCAGAGAAGCAGATGATGCCTTTTCTTCCTGTATATGCTTTGGCTATCTTTACTGCATTCTCATCTGCCTCTGCACCGCTGTTTGCAAAGAATGTTTTCAGTTTATCACCTTTGCATGGCATAAGTTTGTTGAGCCTATCAGCAAGTTCAATGTAACCACTGTGTGCCACCACATTGAAAATGCAGTGAAAATATTTTTCTGCCTGATCTTGAACAGCTTTCACGACCTCAGGTCTGCTGTAGCCGATGTTGAGAACGCCGACACCTCCGATAAAATCAAGAAAGATGTTTCCGTCAACATCTTCGAGCATTGCGCCCTCTCCACGCTTGATACATATAGGATATGTATAGCCACAGAGCGCTTTAGGCAGTGCGTTGTCCCTTTTTTTCAAAAGTACACAGGCATTTGGTCCTGGAACCTTATCTGTAATTATAGTTGGCAATGAATTTCTTAGCATTATAAAGTCACTCCAGTTCTTTTATTACGGAAAGTTTTTTCCTTTGATATAATTATAAGAAAAAAACAGTATAACAGCAATGTGTTGTCTTTATAATCTTTATTGTGGTGTATGCACACAATAAATTATGACTGATCTTTTTGACTTTCACGATAGTTTTTGATCTCAAACGCCATTTTAAGTTCAAGATAGACGTCAAGATCATCAAGTTCGCAGCAAAGTATCTTTTTGATCTTATCCATACGATAGCGCATTGTATTTCTGTGGATAAACAGGTGCTCTGCTGCGGCGGCAGCGTTGCAGTTATGATCAAGATAGGCTTCAAGCGTTTTGCAAAGGTCGCCCTCCTGCAAAACATCAGATTGTATCAGTTTGCCTATATGATTATTTACATATTCATCAAGAAACTTATCATTTTTTATCTGCGCGATAAGCGAGTAGATACCGAGATTATCGTAAAAGAATATTTTCTGACTTTTACTTTCAGAGTGTGATATTTTAATGGAGTTCAGAGCTTCCTGAAAGCTTTTCTTTAATTCCGATATGTATTCATATGCAGATCCTATCCCTGCCTTTGCGTCAATGCCGTAGTAAGAACTAATGTGGTCTATTATCCTTGTGAGTATATTGGAGAGCAGATCGCGGCTAAATAGCTCCGAGGGGATAAGCATTATGCCTGTATCTATTTGCCAGAGCATCAGCATTTTTTGCAAACCATAGTTTTTAAATTCATATCTGATATATCTTTGCAGATTTTCATAAGAGTCCTGAAGTTTGTTGTTTTTGTTTAACTTCAGCACGACTATATGATTTTTATCCGATATACTAGTGCCTAGATAGCCTGCCCGTATCTTTATATCAGCGTCATTTATATTAGAGGAATAAATTATTGCAGCAAGAAGCTGATCTATCGAGTTTGTGTTGCTTTCTTCTTCCACCAATGCCTTGCATACGATCTGTGAAAGATCAATGAGGTGCAGATCATAGGACAATTCAAACAGCGGTAGTTCGTTGTCATTGCAGTATTCGGTCAGCATAGGTGATATCTGTCCGACATTTATAACAAGCCCAGCTATATTCTTTTGGTTCATTTCCACAATCATACTGAGCATTTTGTCATCATTGTCTGTGAGTGCTGCATTTGTGACAATAACAAGTTCTCCTCCGTGTATCAACTGTGAGACTTTAAAATCATCTGAAAGACATTGTGTACAATCGGCAAAATATATCCACCGTATGTTTCTGTACATTCCTGACCCACCCGCTATAAGCTTCATTCCTGAATATATTTTGGGAATATTCATTAGATCTTCGCAGTTCATTTGTTATCACTCCTAAAAACACCTTTAGCCCATAGGTAAAACTATGGGCTGGAGATGCGAGATTTATTCTTTATTATACATAAGATACATAAGGTCCTGTGCGATCGTTGCCGCCGCAAGTGCGGTGATCTCGCTGTGGTCATATGCGGGAAGCACCTCTACAAGATCTGCTGCTACAACATTGATACCACGCAGTTCGTAAAGTAGTCGCCTTGCCTGAGCTGAGGTAGGACCGCCGATAACAGGCGTACCTGTACCTGGTGCAGCCGAGGGATCGAGAGCGTCGATATCAAAGGTTATGTATACAGGCATATCGCCCACAATGGCTTTCAACTGTCTAGCTAGCTCTTTCATATCCATATTTACAGCGTCCATAGCATAGAAAATATTATATCCACATTTAGTCATTTCAGTTCTTATAAAAACCTGCGCCGAATGTGACGGGTCGATACACCCCTCAGCCTGTAAGTCATATGCGAAGTTTGCGTGGGATACATTTCCATCAGTGGACGGAGTGCTGTCCTGATGAGAGTCAAAATGCAGCAGAGCAAGTTTTCCAAACTTTTCGCTTGCAGCTCTGACCATACCATATGGAATAGTGTGGTCTCCGCCAAGGGTAAGAAGTTTGCTGCCAGATTCAAAAACTTTTTTGGCAGTATTATACGTTTCCTCAAGCATTACCTTCGTTGTATTTGCACCCACATAGTATCCTACATCGCCGTAATCAACGATCTTTGCTTTATCGCTGAGTTTGTAGCTCCATGGGTAGGCAAAGCAGTTTGTGAGCTGACTCATATTTCTTATAGCTCTTGGTCCAAGTCTTGCACCTGGACGATTTGTAACACCACTATCGAAAGGTACACCCATTATAGTTATGTCAGCACATTCAGTATCCTGTGTGTACGGATAAAGATTAAAACTTGGTATTCCTGCATAATGCAGATGTTTCTGAATTTCATATTCCATAATAAATAGCTCCTTTATCTTAAAATGTTATTGCGGTTGCACGGCAGGGACTTCCTTCACCGTTATGCAGTTTTAGTGGAAAGGCTGTAAAAAAGAACTTTTCAGGCAGAGATGATAAATTTACAAGACCAAGTATTATCGGTATCCCTGCCTCTGAAAACTTATAGTCAGGAAGAACGAGGTCAGCTCCTACTGATGAGATCCCGTCATTCGGATCGCCTATCATAGGGCTGTCCATTCCCACGAGTTTTATTCCCTTTGATACAAGATATTCTGCCGCAGGTACTGTAATATATGGGCTTTCAGATACATATTCTTTTTTGTTCCAAAAGCTATCCCAATTTGTTCGGATAATACATATCTCGTCTTTTTCAAGACCATCAGCACCTGCTGCTTTTAGTCTTTTCACTGTTATCTCTTTGCTTTCTGAGAACGGCAGGTAAAGTAACCGAGCGTTACCTGCGAATTTCTCAATAGGGGTCTCGCTTATTCCCTGTGCGTTTTCGCTCCAATGAGCGCTGTTTTCTATGTGAGTGCCTGTGTGGGCTGTCAGTGTATATTCTCTTGCGATATAGCCATTTTTATCGACACACGCAAGATCTTTTACGCTGTATGGCGTATATGGCTCACCATAATACCACATTTTTTCTGTATATTCGCCGCTCAGATCAATTATTTTCATAACATATGCCTCCTGTCAGAAATCCCAGCCATATCGTGTGGCATATATATCAAGCTGTTTTTCAATATCATCAGTGTATCCCTGAGGTATTTTTTCAAGGCTGTCAAGATAGTTTATAAGCTCACTTGAGAAATCAATAGGCTGATCAAAGCCCCTTTTGTCAATGTTTTTCATATCATCAGCAGGCGTATGTCCCCATACGAATCCACCGTTTGACATAGTAAGACTAGGGATTTTGTTTGATGTGAGATTTAGTGTGTCACAGGGAACAGGTCCGGAAAAAATGTCCAACGTTGAGCCGCACTTTTCAAATACTTTTTCAAATATCGCTTCAAAGTCTTTTACGCCTGCATAGGTTATGGAATAAGGCGTTGTCATTCCAACGATATCGTAATTGATATTATATTTTATACGTTTGTAAATGTCCTGGTTTTGCTGCAAAAAGTATTTGCTTCCGTGCAGACCAGGTTCGTGACCCGACCAGCAGGCAAAATACAAGGTCCTATGTGTTCTGACGCCCTTGTCAGATAGAGCCTTGTATTTTTCTGCTAATGCCATAACAGTGCCTATTGCACCTGCATCATCAACAGCACCTTTGCTGCTGACTGCCGAGTCAAGATGACCTGAGATCAAGATCACTTCATCTTGCTTGTCTGTACCCTCTATCACACCTATCGTATTGGTGCTTTCTTTTTTCTGAACCTGAGTTTTTAATTCAACGTGCAGTATGACCTTATCATTTTGGCTGAACAGTTTATTCACATCATTTTTGTTCATTATGAATGACGGCAGCATATACTGTGCTTCTCTGTACTCAAAATTTGAATACACATATGGTATGCCTTGCTGTGACTCGTCTGTTGTGAATATTACGGCAGCGGGCTTATATTTTTCAAGTACCTTGTAGGTGGCTATATCTGGGTAATCCATAAGAACGCTTCGCTCTATAACTACGATCTTTCCTTTGATATCTGTTTTTATACACTTGTCACTGATAGGATAGATCTCGCCGATAACACCCATTTTCTTGACGTCTGAATGTATAAGTACAGCTTCCGCTGTTAAGCCACCCTCTGGTGTATCTGTGCAGAAGCACACATTAGTATGTGGCAGAGGTGTGATCTGCTTGTTTGAGATCAACTCAACAACGCTTTTTTCAGTGCTGCAAACAGGTACTTGAAAATGATGCTGGATATATTTCATGCCGAGAGATCTGAACACTTCGACAGCGTGTTCTGCTGCCTTGTTCATCTGTGCAGTGCCTGCGATACGCTCTCCGCATTCTTCAACAAAAAAACGTGTATGTTTGTATGCTATCTCAGAATAATCTTTGCTCATTGTAGGATCACTCCTTAGTTTGACATGATCTTATTCCATTGTTCATCATATGCGGAAAGTGCGTCAGTAGGGAGGTCCGAATTGAGAATGTATGATTTTTTATCATCAGGGATCTCAAACATACCTTCTATTTTCTTATAATCATCGGAAACATAATTCAGCGCTTCCTCATTATTTGATATAGCGGGGTATGTATTCAAACACTCTGCATAAATTTTAGGGTCGCATATATAATCAATAAACTTTTCAGCATTCTTACTGTTAGGCGATTGCTTTCCAATAACCCAATACTGTGTGCATTGCATAAATGTCTGGTCTTCTACCTTGAGGTAATCAAGATCAGGGTCATCAAGAAGCGCTCTTGAAGCGTCACTTGCAAATGTAAGAGCGACACTGCATTCGCCATTTTTCACAGAAGAACTTGGTGTTGCGCCGTCGAACACCTTTACGTTCGCAGTAAGCTTCTTGACCCATTCTGTTGCTTCAGCAATCTCCTTTTCGTCTGTAGAGGAGTCTGAATATCCAAGGTGCATAAGTGCTGACGGATACCACATGAACGAATAAGGCATTGTAACGATCTGACCACGAAGCTTTTCATCAAGAAGATCATCCATTTTTGTGATAGTGACAGGACAGGTCTTTGTGTTGTATATCCAAGTGTAACCGCCGGTGGTGTTATATGGAATAGAGTACTTCTTGTCATTGTCATTCAGTGAGATATCACATTTATCTGTGGAAATATATTTGCTGTTTGGAATATCTTCATAGCTTATTTCTTGAAGCATATCTGCATCGATAAGTGCGTGCAGAGTAGAAATAGCAGGCTGACCAATATCATAACCCTTGGGATCTTCTGACCACTTGGTATAGATGAGAGTATCATTGTCAACATAGTCGATATTACACTTTATGCCTGTTTCTTTTTCAAAGCTGTCAATAACAGATTGAGGGACATAGTCAGGGTAGAGAATCATATTAAGTTCTTTTGTGTCGCCTTGGCTGCCTGAATTGTTTCCACAGGAAGCCAGTCCGGTTGTTGCCGCCAATACCAATGCTGCTGTCAACGCCAAAAATTTTCTTCTTTTCATTTTACTTTCCTCTTTTCTTTTTTATTGCAATAGCCGCGGTAGCTATAAGCATTACCGCAAATATTATGGTGAACAATGCGTTATATTCAGGTGAGATACCTACCTTCAGATTTGAGTATATTTTTACAGGAAGTGTGGTATATCCCGTGTTGCTGAGAAAATTTGATACGATAAGATCGTCAAATGACAGCGAGAATGCCATAAGTCCGCCAGTAAAAATACCTGGAAGTATCATAGGACAGATGATGTGTATGAATGTATATATCTGGTTTGCACCAAGGTCAAGTGAAGCTTCTTCTATAGAAACATCATAGTCTGCAAATCTTGACTTGAGCGTAACAATAATATACGGAAGAATGAATATAGTATGCGCACATACCATAACCCCAAAGCCTTTTGATATGCCAGCTGCACCTGTAAGCCCAAGAAATGCTACCGCTATAACTATTTCTGGTATCACCATAGGTACAAAAACCATAAAATTCAGAAACGAATGGCCCTTGAATTTAAGCCTGCAAAGCGCATATGCACCAAGGGTGCCGATAAAGATAGCGGCAAGCGTACTTACTACTGCCAGTGTAAGTGAGTTTATAAGTACTTGGATCATTTCACTATCAGAAAACAGTTTGCTGTAATAATCAAGCGTGAAGCTTTCCCAATGCTGATTTGAAGGCAGGCTGTTGAATGAAAATGCGACCATAACTATTACAGGAATAAATACAAACACATATATCAGCATCACATAAGCATTCGTTATTTTATTTACAAGTTTGCTGTTTTTCATTTACATCGCCCCCAAATCATCAAGGTTTCCTATCCTACTGTAAAGATAAAGCATAAGCAGAATGAATATTACAACGCACACTGAGAGTGCTGCACCGAGAGGCCAGTTCCTTGCACTGAGAAATTGGTTGCATATAATGTTACCTATCATATATACTGTTCCACCGCCGATAACATCTGTAATAAAATATGTGCCTATAGCAGGAACAAAAAGAATGATAAATGCTGCGATTATTCCCGGAAAAGTCATAGGGAGAATTACCTTTATGAAGGTCTTTATCTTGCCTGCTCCAAGGTCATAAGACGCCTCGATAGTTGCTTCGTCAAGTTTTTCTATAGATGAATATAACGGCATTACTGCAAACGGCAGAAGATATTGTACAAGCCCAATTGTGATCGAGCCGTTTGTATAAAGCATCTGCAAAGGTGAGCTTATGATATGAAGCTTCATAAGAGCAGTATTTATCAAGCCAGATGAATTAAACATTATAACAAGGCTATATAGTCTTGCAAGGCTACTGGTGTAAACAGGTATCATGAGCAGAAACATAAGCAGCTTGCCTGATTTTTTCCACTTTCTTGCCACAATAAAGGTAAATGGATATCCAAGCAATATGCATAATACAGAGCTTTTAAGAGCCATACATATTGATCTTCCTACGGCTTTGAGATAAGTAAAATCTGCAAGAGACTCATAAGCGTCGACTGTAAATCTTCTGATAGTGCCGCCGTATGCGCCACGTCCCATAAAACTCATTGCTCCAACATATAAAAGTGGAAGTACCACCAGCAGCAGAAGTGCCAAAGTTAGTGGGAGAATATATACAAGTGCCGTGAAATTGAACCTGCTGCGTGATGTTGTCATTTACTGCACCCCCCGCAATGTGTCAAAATTTTCGGCCATAGGGCTTGTCGGATTTTTGATCATTACAGCGTCCTTTGCGTCCCATTCAAGATATACCTTGTCACCGATATTTATATCGTTGTAGGAAGCAATGTCTGCAATTTTTATCTCGTGTCCGTTAGAAAGCACGGCAATATGTTTCATCATATTGCCAGTAAATATCTGCTCCTTTATCTCGGCTGGCAGTGAATTGCCGCTTCCTGCTTTTCTTGTGATCCGTACTTTTTCTGGACGAATGCAAACATATACCATTTGTCCTGCAACATAACCATCACCGCTGCACAGGATGTTTCCACTTTCAATCGCAACTGTGCAGTTGTCGCTATTTCTGTCCTTTACTACGCCCTCGAAGATATTTGACTCACCGATAAATTCTGCAACATATTTTGTTTTTGGCTTCATATAAAGTTCCTTTGGGGAACAGACCTGTTCAAGTATGCCCTTGTGCATTACAGCAATCCTGTCACTCATCGTCAGAGCCTCTTCCTGATCGTGAGTGATGTATATAAATGTTATGCCAAGCTTTTTCTGCATTGTTTTCAATTCCAGCTGCATCTGCTTTCTGAGATTAAGGTCAAGAGCCCCCAATGGTTCGTCAAGCAACAATACCTTTGGATTATTGATGAGTGCTCTTGCAATAGATACACGCTGTTTTTGTCCGCCTGAAAGCTGAGCAGGCTTCCTTTTTTCATATCCGTCTAACCTGATAAGCGAAAGCATATGTGAAACACGTTCGTGTATCTCTGCTTTGGAAATTTTTTTTACTTTCAGACCATATGCAATGTTGTCATAAACGCTAAGATGAGGAAACAAAGCATAACTTTGAAAAGCCGTATTTACTTGCCTTTTATAAGGCGGAACACCTATCACGGAGCTGCCGTCGATACAAATATCGCCGGAGGAAACGTCCTCAAAGCCAGCTATCATACGCAGCGTGGTGGTTTTGCCGCAGCCAGAAGCTCCAAGAATAGTCAAAAACTCGCCCTCATAAATATCCAGATCAATATTCTTGACGACCTTGACATCATTGTCATATGTTTTTGATATGCCTTTTAAGGACACTATTACTTTTTTCTCTTTCATAGTTACCTCTCTTACTGCTTACAAAGCATTTTCTCCACATTCTCCTGTACGGATTCTCATGGCATCTTCGATGTTAGATACAAATACCTTGCCATCGCCGTGTTCCTGTACCAATCTCATTGTAGATGTCGTTCATAATGAGCTTTAGCTCACTGTCTTTTACAACTGTCATAACATATATCTTAGGGAGAAGATTAGTTGCAACATCATCATTTTCAGCTTTGCTGATATGACCTTTCTGACGTCCACAACCCATTACTGAATAAACGGTGAGACCAAGGCAATTGTGATTGACAAGGATCTTCTTGATAATCTCTAGCTTTTCCGTTCTTGTGATAATTTCGATTTTTTTCATGTAATCCAACCTCCTGAATAAAAAAGACGCCATTTGCCTTTAAAAAGGAAATAACGTCTTTGTTCTTTGAAATATTCTGTTTTGTCTTTCTATGACCTAAGTATATCACAATAAACAAGATTAATCAAGTTGTGCAAGTTACAAATAATGTTGTTGCGAGTGCACAATAATCAGTAATTGTGCAAAGAACACAGAGACAATTGTGGTGTTATGACCTTGAAATCTCTTTTATAATTTAATATAATTTTTATAAGGTAATGTTAAACCCTTAATAATGACTATTGGAGATGATTTTTATGAGAGCGGCGGTAGGCGGCTTTTTTCACGAAACAAATACATTCTGTGCTATACGCACAGACCTTGACAGCTTTAAAGCTCGTGATTACATTGATACTGATGATGTTAAGGAGTTTACGGAGTATTTCAACGACGCTCGTGAGATAACGGGCTTTTTGAGGACATTGGCAAAGTATAATGATGATGTATTACCTCTGCCAGCTGCGTTTGCTACGCCGTCGGGACTTATTGAAAAAGATGTATATGTCGCTATAAAAGAGAGAATGCTTGAAAGGATCGCTTTTACTAAGCCTGATGTTGTGTTTCTCAATCTCCATGGTGCAGCAGTAGTTGAAGGCTTTGATGATTGTGAGGGGGACTTGCTCAGCTCAATCAAGGCACTTGTTGGAGAAGGTACGCCGATATATGCTGTACTTGACCTGCACGCAAATGTATCTCCTCTTATGGTGAAGAATGCAGACCTTCTTCTGGGTTATAATACAGAACCTCACGTTGATATAAGGAAACGTGAATCGGAATGTGTGGAGATATATCATAGACAGCTTGAAGAAGGCTTTGTAATGAAAACGGCATATGCTCAGCCACCGCTCCTTTTGCCTGCGATCAATACAGATACAAATGGTGGTGCTATGACGCCATTTATAGCCCAAGCTTTTGAATATGAGAAACAGGCAGGCGTTATCAATGTATCACCATTTGCAGGCTTTTATGGCTCTGACAAATATAATGCAGGTCCGTCTATTATTTGTACGGTGACAACAGATGTATCCGATGCACAGGCGATATGTAATGACATATCAAATATGTTTATAGACAAAAAAGATAGTTTCTTTGTGCACCTTGATCCACTTGACAAAATAATAAGCACAATAAAGAGTGCACCTTCAAAGAAATATGCCGTTATCGATGAATGCGATGACCCGCTCGGCGGCGGTCCTGCTGATGGTACTTATATTCTTGATAAACTTATTGAGGGCGGTATAAATAAAATAGGGGTATCAACTATCTGTGATAGAGAGATCACGGAAATGGCTTTTGCAGCAGGAGAGGGTGCTGTTATAAAGGGACTTCTTGGTGGAAAAACTGATAATAAGCACGGACGACCTTTACCGATAACGGCGGTGGTCACTAAACTCATTTGCAAACCAATACCAATGTGCGAAGCTAATGGTGAAGAATTTGCAGATTATGGGGAAACATATACTGATTATGGTCGCATAGCTGTTATTAGCACGGAACAAGCAGATATTGTTGTAACTGAAAATAAAGTTCCAACGGAGATGATAAATATTTTTAGACATCTTGACATTGATAGCAACAAATATTCAGTTCTCGTTCTCAAAGGCTTCGGCCATTCATATAAGGCAAATTTTAGCGACAAGGAATATGTATATTTTACAGCAGAGAGTATAGGTGTCAATAATCCTGACGTTACAAAAATCGGTGAATTTAAGAAGATAAGAAGACCTGTTTATCCGCTGGATATGAAATAGTATGTTAGCTATGTTTCAAGGTAATTAGATCACAGATAACTATAAAAGAAGTCACCGCCGCAGGTCACATTAATTCGTGACCTGCGGCGGTCTTGCATTATTTTATGTACAGCCTATCCGCCAATCTGAGGAGTGCAATTTTATATGTGCAACGTAATGTATGTCAATAGTTTAGAGAAATACATTTAAAACGTCATAAGAACGTTACGATTTTTACACGAATATTAAAATTATGATATAATTTTCGATCGCATAGTGCTAAAATATAGCTGTAAGCAAAACTTATATCAGAAAGGACGGTTAAAAATATGAGAAGATTTAATGGCTATATGCACGGCATCGATATCGGAGGCTGGCTGTCACAATGCGATTACAGTAAGGAACATCTTGATAATTTTATTACAGAGGAGGACATCAAGCGTATAAAGGGCTGGGGCTGCGACCACGTTAGAGTGCCTGTGGATTATAATATCTTTCAGGACGAAAACGGCTTTATAGAGAGCGGCTTCGACTATGTTCAGAAGTGTATCGATTGGTGCGGAAATAACGGTATCAATATGATACTTGACCTCCATAAGACAATGGGCTTTTTCTTTGACAAGGCTCAGGCTGAAAGCGGATTCTTTGATAACGCTGAGCTTCAGCAGAAATTCTATGACCTTTGGGAAGAGTTTGCAAAGCGTTTCAGCAAATATTCTGACAGGGTCTCTTTTGAACTTCTCAATGAGGTAACTGATCCTAAGTTCAGCAAAAAGTGGAATGCTATCGTTGAAAATGCCATAAAGCTTATTAGAAGATATAGTGCTGATATAAATATTATTGTGGGCAGCTACTGGAACAACTCTATTGATTCAATGAAAGACCTTGATAAGCCTTATGACGAGCATATAGTTTATACTTTCCATTGCTATGACCCATTTCTCTTCACTCATCAGGCTGCCTATTGGGTAGATGAGATGCCGAGTGATTTCAGGATCGATTATCCGGGAAGCGTCTCAAAATACAGAACTGAGATAAAGCGTCTTGGCCTTGAATATATGCAGACATACGAGGAAGTCAAGACAGAGAAATTTACGCCTGATTATTTTATGGGAAGATTTGCTGAGGCTGTAAGGGTCGCAGAGGAAAGAAATGTTCCTATGTATTGCGGCGAATACGGTGTTATAAACCTTGCGTCTGCTGAAAATACTCTTAACTGGTACAAGGATATAAGCAGTGCCTTTGAGAAATGTTCTATCGGAAGAGCTGCCTGGGCGTACAATGGAGTTGACTATGGCTTTATTGACGGACATCTTGACAGCGTTCTTGATGAACTGGTAAGGTATCTTTAATAGTTCATTTCTTAATATAACTCCATTTTTGGACAAGCTCGGTCACGTTTGCCGAGCTTGTTTTTTTATGCTTAGTTTCATAAATTGATGTTTGCTCATAAAATTCTATTTACGATAATTATTTGATATAAATAATTGAATATTGATATAATAGTTTTAAAACAAAGCGTATAATATAAACATAATAATTCATAGTCACTTTCTTATAATAACTTCCGAATAAACAGACCTGCTTGAATATCAAGTGGGTCTGTTTTCATATATTTATAATCTTTCATAAATTTGATATTAAACACTTTTATGATATTTATGTTACGTTTTTGATATAAACAAAACGTTTACATGGTTATAATATATACAGAAACAACAAAATAAATTGCTTTTAGCGAAAAATTTTATTGAAAAATAGGAGGAAAAAAATGTTCATCAGAAAAGCAGAAGAAAAAGATATTCCGAGGATCCTGGAATTGTTAGGACAGGTGCTGCAGATCCATGCAGATATAAGGCCTGATATTTTTATTCCGGGCACAACAAAATATACGACAGACGAATTGACAGAGCTTTTGAAAAATGAAGAAAAACCGATATATGTTGCAGTGAACGAAGCGGATATCTGTGTAGGATATGCCTTCTGTCAACTGCAGGAACAGCCTTTTTCCAACAATATGGTGCCGTTTAAATCCCTTTTTATAGATGATCTGTGTGTTGATCAGCAGGCACGAGGACAGCATATCGGAGAAAGCTTGTTTGAATATGTAAAAAGTGAAGCAAAGTTCATGGGCTGCTATGAGGTGACGTTGAACGTATGGACAGGAAATACTTCGGCAGAAAGATTCTATGAAAAAATGGGAATGAAGACGAAAGAAAGACAGATGGAATATATCTTATGATACTGACACATTTCTTTTTGTTAAACACCTGCGAAGGAGAAAAGAATCTTGACAAAAAAATGAGTAGAAGTATATAATATAAACAGATTATACATTTACGCGAAGGAGCAATGTTGCTATAACATTGCTCCTTTTTGTTTTGAGGAGGGATAATATGGAACAGCTAAATGAAATTGTTACCAAAATCGACAATTTTGTATGGGGACCAGTGATGCTGATTCTTCTGGTTGGAACAGGTGTGTTTCTTACCGTTCGTACAAGATTTCTGACATGGAAGAATCTGGGATATGCGCTTAAGAGTACGCTTAGTAAAGAAGCTCGTACTAAAAGTCGTGGTGAAGGAGATGTTTCCCCTTTTTCTGCACTTACTACAGCGTTGGCTGCAACAATCGGAACAGGAAACATCGTTGGTGTTGCGACTGCAATGGTGTCTGGTGGACCAGGAGCACTGGTATGGATGTGGATCTCAGCAGCATTTGGACTTACTTCAAAATTCAGCGAGTGTATGCTTGCAATCAAATATCGTGAGGTAAATGCCAAGGGCGAGATGAGTGGCGGACCGATGTACACCATGAAAAAAGGTCTGAAAAATAAGACGTTTGGCGCTGTTCTGGCATGGCTTTTTGCTCTGTTTGCAGTAATTGCTTCTTTTGGAATCGGAAACATGACACAGGGAAACTCTATTGCCGGAGCTTTACATTCTACCTTTAGCGTGCCGACATGGGTAACTGGAATTGTGATCACAGTAGTTTCTTTACTGATTATTGTAGGCGGAATTAAATCCATATCAAAAGTCTCTTCGATTGTCGTTCCCGTTATGGCAATTTTTTATGTCATCTGTGGAATGATCGTAATTTTGGGAAATATTTCCAATTTGCCGTCAGGACTTGCGATGATCTTTAAAATGGCATTTTCAGTCAAAGCGGTTGGTGGTGGCCTCTGCGGTTCCATTGTTGCATCTATGATGAGTGCGATGCGATTTGGTGTTGCACGTGGTGTGTTTTCAAATGAAGCAGGTATGGGTTCTGCTGCAATCACAGCGGCAGCGGCAACTACTGATAATCCGGTACGTCAGGGTTACATAAATATGA
>ENA-ORTB01002167-ORTB01002167.1-human-gut-metagenome-genome-assembly--contig:-NODE-2167-length-18959-cov-14.487146_pt1 | contig 18959 bp, 16 predicted proteins | sample MGYA00241905_ERZ509174 | MGnify/ENA primary metagenome ERZ509174 (study PRJEB26280, sample SAMEA2338851) | human gut metagenome | biome: human gut; feature: human-associated habitat; material: faeces... | reverse complement strand
ACGTCAACATCCGCTCTTTTGAAATCTGTTTCAATTCCTTTGCCTGCTTCATGGAAGGTACCATATTGTGATTACTCATATACTGAAATAATATCTGCTGCTCTTCAGTTCTCAAATAAGAAAGTTCAACAGCTGTGTTAAAGGGAAGCTTCTTCTCGTCTGCCAATTCTAATAGCTCTACTACTAACTCTGTCAGATGAATATATCGAAGAATCTGTCTGGAACTATCTCCTGTATTCTGACTGACTTCTTCTGCCGCCAACTTCTTGCCAACTTGGCAAGAAGTTAAATCAGATCGTTTTCCCTGACGCTTTAACGCCTCATATTTCATTTTATAAGCAAATGCCTTTTCGCTGATCAGCAGCTCTTCTCGTTGAATGTTGGAATCTACCATGATCACCGTCGCTTCATCATCTGTAAGATCTTTGATGATAACAGGCATTTTCTCTAATCCTGCAAGTTCACATGCTCGTTTTCGCCGATGACCAGCTACAAGCTCATAACCACCGGACTCTCTCAACCGCACAATACCGGGAACCAACACGCCATACTGTGTAATGCTATCTGATAATTCTTCCATTTTCTTATCATCTTTTACTTGAAATGGGTGATTCGGAAATGGATGAAGGCTTCCTATTGCTATCTCACTAATTCCATTGGTCGTCTCTTCATTTGTTCCAAACAACGCATCAAGTGGCTGTAAGGAAATGGTAGTTGCTCTTTTTTTAGATGGCATCTTTCAGCACCTCCTCCGCCACTCTCCGATAGGCTTCTGTAGCTTTGCCTTTCGGATCATAAGAGAAAATACTCTGTCCTTCTCTGACTGCTTCCTTCATTCTTACAGAAAATGGAATATAATTATCAAAAATATGAATTTGACTTCCATATACATTTCTGAGAAGCTCCATATTATTTCTGGCATCATTCGTATGAGCATCGACCATCGTAAACAAAATACCTCCTACTTGTAGCTTCGGATTGATCTGCTTACGGACCTTGCCGATTGTTTTTAACAGTTGTTGCAATCCTTTGATTGGTAGGTAGGACGCTTCAACCGGAATGAGGACTTCATCCGATGCAGCCAGCGCATTGATCGTAATCATTCCCAATGATGGCATACAATCTATGATGACTGCATCATATTGATCCTTGATACCATATAAAATCTGTTTCAATACATATTCCCTGCTCATTGCATTTACCAACTGGACTTCCGTACCTGCCAGTCCAATATTAGAACAGATAATGTCTATTCCCTCTGCCTGATGTCTGATATAACAGTCGGAAGGAATATCTTCATCTTTCATTACTGCATCCATAAGAGCTGTAAGTGTTTCATTACTGTCATCACAATCACGATATCCAAATCCTGCGGATACATCAGACTGTGGATCGGCATCAACGATTAACACTTTCTTATTCTTTTGTGCTAATCCTACAGCTAAATTAGCTGTACATGCGGACTTTCCAGTTCCCCCTTTTTGGTTTACAATAGAAATAATTCTAGCCATTTTTTTATCACCTTTCAATCAATAAAAATGACCGAATCAGCTAAACAGATTTTCATCCATTACGAGCTAATTCGGTCCTGTTTTCACTATTAAATTGTAATATCACCACTTTCGTGATACAGTAAAAGCATCTCAGATAAAAGCGGAAATTTTCTTTCATCTGAATAAGGTTTTTATAAAAGATAGGCCTTTCCTTCATAAATTTGTTGATTCGTTGCAAGTTTTTTTCAGGACCAAATCGACTCAACCCCTTGTATTTACTGGGTTTCCGTTGATTTAGTCTTATTTTATCATCATCATCTCCCGACCGTATTCCGCACCAGTAGAGTAGCTGAAACGCATAGTATGAAAGAGGCTTATCCATCATTTCTTCTGCAAAAAGTTTATATTCTTCTTTTGTCCAGAACAGCATTTCCTTTCCTTCCTCTGTTCCTAATGCTCCAGCTTTTCTCGCTGGATTGGTACTGAGATCATAATATTTCACTGCATGATTAAAAATGGTACTTAACTGTCCATGTATCGTTTTCAGATACGTTGGAGACAAAAGTTTTCCTGTCTTTGTTTTCAGTTTTCTCATCTGGTTATGCCAGTCCATCACATCTTTTGCTGTGATTTCCGACACTTTACGCTGTCCCAGATAAGGCAGAATCTTTTTCTGGATAATATTTTCTTTGGTAAGCCAAGTACTCTGTTTCAGAGACGGTCTGACATCCTCTTCATACAAAGCACAGAAACTTTCCATTGTCATATCCAGACTTGCTTTTTTCTGCAGCTTAAACTGTAATTCCCAGTCCGCTGCCTCTTTTCTTGTAGCAAATCCTCTTTTACATTTTTGCTTTCTTGCACCTGTCCAGTCCTGATAGCGGATCATTACATACCAGGTGCCATTGTTGTTCTTGTAAATTGCCATTCCTAATTTCTCCCATCATTTGATCTGGTTCCGTAGAACTGTTCGTAAAAATATTTGCGGTCAACTTTTCCAGCGATTGTCTGACATCCCATTGCCTGTAATTCCCTATTGAGTCGCTTCATCAACTTATAGGCGTAGGATTCTGACACTTCGAGGACTTCCATGACCTCTTTCACATTCATAAACATTTTACTCATTGTAAATCCCTCCTTTGTTTGTCACTATACATTTCTGTATAGTTCGTATGATACTATACTTTTTTGTATTGGTCAAGCGTTTTCAGCGTATAATTCTATACTTTTTTGTATGGTTTTTCTTGTCTGTACTATACAGATATGCTATACTCAACCTATCAAGAAAAAGACAGGAGATGTAAAACTATGGCAATAGGAGAAAGAATCCACCATTTTCGACTTCTGCGTGGATTCACGCAGAAATATTTAGGGCAACAACTCGGATTCAGCGAATCACAGGCTGATGTCCGTATTGCACAGTATGAAAAAGGTGCCCGCAGTCCAAAAGAAAACTATCTGAATGCACTGGCTGATATTTTTGATGTCTCTCCGCATGCACTGGCTGTCCCGGATATTGACAGCTATGTAGGACTTATGCATACCTTATTTGCATTAGAAGACCTTTACGGACTTCATATTGGTGAGATTGACGGAGAACTCTGTCTCCGGCTGGACAAATCCAAAGGAACCACCTACCTTTCTATGTTTGATATGTTCCATGCATGGCAGGAACAGGCAGAAAAACTCAAATCCGGCGAGATCACTCAGGAAGAATATGATCAGTGGCGTTACAACTATCCAAAAAACGCAAAATAAAAGCCGACGAAAAAAGGCCTTACCAAATTGATTTCACTCAATTCAGTAAGACCTTTTTTGTCGGTTTCACACATATTACCTGATAACCACAAGATTCCGGATAAATAATGCCAAAATCTCTCGTGTTATCATTTTGTTATCAAATAGAACTTTATCTGCCCTGAAATGCCCTGTTTATAAGGGATTCCAGAAAATTTTTATTATTCAAACTCAATCGTAGCCGGCGGTTTCCCCGTGCAGTCATACAGTACGCGGTTTACGTGCGGCACTTCGTTGACGATTCGGCTTGCGACGGTTCCGAGGACATCCCACGGGATCTCTGCTGCCTCTGCGGTCATGAAGTCGATCGTATTTACGGCTCTCAGCGCGATCGCGTAGTCGTAAGTTCTCTCATCACCCATAACGCCTACGGAGCGCATATTAGTCAGTGCTGCGAAGTACTGACCGATATTGCGGTCGATTCCTGCCTTTGCGATCTCTTCGCGGTAGATCGCGTCAGCCTCCTGTACCATCTTTACTTTCTCCGGTGTTACGGCGCCGATAATACGGATACCAAGTCCCGGACCCGGGAACGGCTGACGGTATACGAGCTTCTCCGGAATTCCGAGTTCCAGACCGGCCTTACGAACCTCGTCTTTGAAGAGGTCGCGGAGCGGCTCAATGATCTCTTTGAAATCAACATAATCTGGAAGTCCTCCGACATTGTGGTGGGATTTGATCACTGCGGACTCTCCGCCGAGGCCACTCTCAACAACGTCCGGATAAATTGTTCCCTGTACCAGGAAGTCAACGGCGCCGATCTTCTTTGCCTCTTCCTCGAATACGCGGATAAACTCTTCGCCAATGATCTTTCTCTTTCTCTCCGGCTCCTCAACGCCAGCTAATTTATCGTAGAAACGCTGCTGGGCATTTACGCGAATAAAGTGCAGATCATACGGGCCGTTCGGTCCGAATACTTCCTCGACCTCGTCTCCCTCGTTCTTGCGGAGAAGACCGTGATCAACGAATACACAGGTGAGCTGGTCGCCGACTGCCTTTGCGAGCATAACGGCTGCAACAGAAGAGTCAACTCCACCGGATAACGCGCAAAGAACTTTTCCGTTTCCAACCTTCTCACGGATCGCCTTGATGCTGTTCTCGACAAATGCATCCATCTTCCATGTTCCGGCACATCCGCAGACTTCGTAGATGAAGTTGTGGAGCATCTTTGTACCTTCCTGAGTATGAAGAACCTCCGGATGGAACTGGATCGCATATAATTTCTTTTCCGCACATTCCGCGGCTGCAACCGGGCAGTCCGGAGTATGTGCGACGATTCTGAATCCAGGTGCTTCTTTCTCGATGTAGTCATTGTGGCTCATCCAGCAGATCGTCTTCTCGGATACATCTCCGAAAAGCTTGCTTGTCTTATCCACAGTCACTTCGATCTTGCCGTACTCACGGACCGGTGCCTTGCATACATGTCCGCCGAGAACGTGGGACATCAGCTGCGCGCCGTAGCAGAGTCCGAGTACCGGAACGCCCATCTCAAACAGTTCCTTGCTGCATGTAGCAGCACCTTCCTCATAAACGCTGTTCGGACCTCCGGTTAAGATGATTCCTTTCGGATTCATTGCCTTGATCTGTTCGATCGGAGTCCGGTAGGAGTAGATCTCACAGTATACATGGCATTCACGGACACGACGGGCAACCAGCTGATTGTACTGGCCGCCGAAGTCGATAACAATAATTTTTTCCTGATTCATCGGGTGCCTCCTGAAATATGTGCATGTACTTCTTGATAACTGCCCGGCAATCCGCATCGATTTGTCCTAGAATGCCGGACAGATATAAATTTTCCTATTTGGAACTAATTATAAGGGATTCATGGAAACTTGGCAAGTGCTTTCCCTCAAAACCTGTACTTTAATAAGTATGAATGTTACTGTACACGGGTAGGAATTTTCTGAACTGAAAATTCCGTACATTCCGAATCGGCAAAATCCACTACCACCACTGTATTGTGCGGAATTTTCAGTTCAGAAAATTCCTACCCATGAAAAGTAACTATGAAGGTTCCTGTACATAATCAGGCACATTTGCACCTCGCGCAGGCAGCAACATTATTTCTCATACGTTCCCTTTTTAAGGATTTTCCCGTCTCTCATCATAGGCACGCCCATAGCGATCACCGTATCAAGAGAGAGATCTTCATTCATGATCAGGATATCGGCATCACTTTCTTCCTTCACAGCACCCTTTTTCGGATATAATTCCAGAGCCATCGCCGGATTCTTAGTTCCGAGAGCCAGAAGTTCCTCCAAATCCATATTTTCTTCTTTTACCATGTAGACGATCTGACGGTAGATCGTATCCACATCGGAAACACCGATCTCCACAAGTTTTCCTTCTGCGTCATAGTTAGACCAGCTTCCCTGTCCATCGGAGCTCATGGTCACCTTCTCCATTGGAACGCCTTCTTCTTTCGCTTTCTTGACAGCGTCTGCAACAGAGTGGAACTTGCTTTCAGATTCCCCACAGGTGAGGTCGATCGTTCCGCCCATCTTCGCGAACTTAAACGCATCCTCTAAGAGGTTCGCGTCGCGTCCCACGTGAGTCGGCTGAAATGTTTTCGGCGGGATCGAGGTGCGCTCTAATGCCTCAAATACCGGTTTTAATGCTCTCTTATCTCCGCCCATGTGAAGGCAGATAAATCCAGGTTTTCCACTCAGCATTCCTGCGGTGCGGACATCACTGGCCAGACGGATCAGTTCCTCTGTCGTGATATTCGGCGCACGGTGATCGGAGATCGCAAGCTTCACTCCAAGGATCTCATCGATAAACATGATGTCCTTGCTGACACTTCCGGTCACGGTTGTACTCGGATAACCATAGGCTCCGCAGATCGCATAGGCGGAAATTCCCTCTTCTTTTAACGCTTTTACCTTTGCTAAAAGATTCTCCACACTTCTGCTGATTCCGTCAGTTCCCAAAAGTCCAAGTACAGTTGTCACACCACCCTTGATCAGGCTGGATAGCTGGACCTGCGGTGCCTGAGTGTGGAAGCTTCCCTCTCCACCGCCTCCGGTCACATGGACGTGGCGGTCGATAATACCCGGAGTCACGATCTTTCCGGTTCCGTCGATTACTTCACATCCCTCATACTCCGGCAGATGATCCGCAATTCTTTCGATCCTTCCTCCGGCGATCAGGATATCCTTCACTCCGAGATATTCCGGTGCGTAAACTTTTGCGTTTTTTACTAACAGCATGGGCTTATTCCTCCTGTGTGATCCCTGTTTTACATAACTGCCCGACAGCTGGAAATTAGTTACAGGTCAGCCAAACCAGAGCATGGATGAACTGTAATGGAAATTACTGTCGGGCATTTATGTTTTTCTTATTACTTCAGTATAGCATACCGCCGGAAGTATTCCAAGTGATGATTCGAAACTTTCATTTTTTTACTCATCTGAACCGGTATCTCCATTCTCAAGATACCTCTTGACATACTGCCCCGTATAGGACTCCGGAACCTTCACGATCTCCTCCGGCGTTCCCTTCGCGATCACGGTACCGCCCAGATCTCCGCCTTCCGGTCCCATATCGATAATATAATCCGCGGTCTTGATCACATCCAGATTGTGCTCGATCACAACCACCGTATTTCCACCTTCGGAAAGCTTTCTTAAGATCTCCACCAGCTTATGGACATCCGCGAAATGGAGTCCTGTCGTCGGCTCATCGAGGATATAGATCGTTTTTCCGGTTCCGCGTCTGGAAAGCTCTGTGGCGAGCTTGATCCGTTGCGCCTCTCCGCCGGAAAGCTCCGTTGAGGGCTGTCCAAGACGGATATAGGAAAGTCCCACATCGTTCAATGTCGCGATCTTTCTCGCGATAGACGGCACATTCTCAAAGAACTTTAACGCCTCCTCCACGGTCATATTCAGCACATCGTAAATGCTCTTTCCCTTATACTTCACTTCCAGGGTCTCACGGTTGTACCGCTTTCCGCCTCACAGGGCACATAGACATCCGGCAGGAAATGCATCTCGATCTTGATGATTCCGTCACCGCTGCAGGCCTCGCATCGGCCGCCCTTTACATTGAAGCTGAACCGTCCCTTTGAGTATCCCTTCGCCTTCGCGTCGGTGGTCGCTGCGAATAGATCACGGATCAGGTCAAACACACCGGTGTAGGTTGCCGGATTCGATCGCGGAGTTCTTCCGATCGGAGACTGGTCGATAGCGATGATCTTATCCAGCTGTTCCACGCCGTCGATTCCATCGTGGTCTCCGGGAATCGTCCGGGCGCGGTTCAGCTTTTTCGCCAGTGCCTTATAGAGGATCTCGTTGATCAGGGAGCTCTTTCCCGATCCTGACACACCGGTCACGCAGGTCATAATTCCAAGCGGCACATCCACATCAACGTTTTTCAGGTTATTTTCCCTCGCGCCGCGGATTTTGATCCAGCCCGTGGGGCTTCTTCTCTCCTTCGGCACCGGAATTTTGATCCGGCCGCTTAAATACGCACCGGTGATCGATTCTTTACACTTCATGATTTGGGCTGCCGTTCCCACAGCGACCACATTTCCGCCGTGTTCCCCGGCCCCCGGACCGATATCCACGATACAGTCCGCCGCCCGCATCGTATCCTCATCGTGTTCCACGACGATCACACTGTTTCCGAGATCTCGAAGATGCTCCAGCGTTTTCAACAGCTTATCGTTATCTCTCTGGTGCAGTCCGATACTCGGCTCATCAAGGATATAGGCAACCCCCACAAGTCCAGAGCCGATCTGGGTCGCCAGACGGATTCGCTGTGCCTCGCCGCCGGAAAGGGTACCCGTCGCCCGGGATAAGGACAGATAATCCAGTCCCACATCGATCAGGAAGCTGATCCTCGCCCGGATTTCCTTTAAAATCTGTTCACCGATCATCTTCTGCATCTCAGATAGCTTCAGATCATCGATAAACTCCCTGAATTTTACGATGGACATATTCGTAGCCTCGTAAATATTCAGCCCACCTACCGTCACTGCCAGAGAAGACTGCTTTAAGCGCTGTCCATGACAGGTGGTACACGGTGTGATCCGCATAAAACTCTCGTACTCTGCCTTGCTGGCCTGGGAGAACGTCTCCCGGTAACGGCGGTTTACGTTCTCGATCAGGCCCTCAAAGGCCACGTCGTAAACGCCGGTTCCGCGCTGTCCTGTATAGTGGACCTTTACTTCCTTTCCACCGGTTCCGTAGATCAGGATATCATGGATCTCCTTCGGATAATCTTTAAACGGAGTATCAAGATCAAAGTGATACTCTGCCGCCAGGGCATCCAGGATCGCCCTCGAAAAGCTTCCCGGCTTCGCGCAGGACTGCCAGCCAAGGACGACGATCGCTCCCTCGTTAATACTCAGGGACTTATCAGGGATCATCAGATCCTCATCAAATTCCATCTTATATCCCAGACCGAAACAGTCCGGGCAGGCGCCAAACGGATTATTAAAGGAGAAGCTTCGCGGCTCCACCTCCTCGATGCTGATCCCGCAGTCCGGGCAGGAAAAGCTCTGGCTGAAGTTGATCGGCTCGCCGCCAGCTACATCCACGATCATCAGACCGTCGGACAGCTTCATCACAGTCTCGATGGAGTCCGTCAGACGCTTCTCGATCCCCGGCTTCACAACGAGACGGTCCACAACGATCTCGATATTGTGCTTGATATTCTTCTCCAGCGTGATCTCCTCAGACAGCTCGTGGAGATTTCCGTCGATCATCACACGGACATAACCACTGCGTTTCGCCTGTTCCAGAACCTTCTCATGACGTCCTTTTCTTCCACGGACCATTGGCGCTAAAAGCTGGATCTTCGTCCGCTCCGGCAGTGTCATGATCTGGTCCACCATCTGGTCCACGGTCTGTTTCCGGATCTCCCTGCCGCACTTCGGGCAGTGGGGGATACCGATCCTCGCGTACAGAAGACGCATATAGTCGTATATCTCCGTCACAGTTCCTACGGTGGAACGCGGGTTGCGGTTCGTGGATTTCTGGTCGATGGAGATCGCCGGGGAAAGTCCCTCGATACTCTCAACATCCGGTTTTTCCATCTGGCCTAAGAACTGACGCGCATAGGAGGACAGAGACTCCATATAGCGTCTCTGTCCCTCCGCGTAGATCGTATCAAATGCCAGGGAGGATTTTCCCGATCCGGAAAGTCCGGTCAGGACCACCAGCTCATTTCTCGGGATATCCAGGGAAATATTTTTTAAGTTGTGCTCGTTGGCACCTCGTATTTTTATATATTGCTTCGGCATTGTGTCTCTCCTCTTTGCCATGTCTGCTTTTGCTTTATCATTCTCACAGAGTTCCGGGACTATACGTTTTCCATGGATTCCGGTTACTGTCCCGTGTTACGGTCAGTATACCACAATTCCATTTTATATGCAAACATTTGTTCGTTTCATATTTTACCACTTTTCATCTGCGCAGACCGTTTCAATCGGCAGATCCATCTGTCTTTTCCCCAAAAAACGCGAAAGACCCCGGCAGCTGCCCGCCGGGGTCTCTCTTTATGGGTTTCTATGAAATTCTACATTATCTGTGTGTACTGTTTTTCAGCATTTCCCTGCTACGAGATCTTCTATACGCATATAAATTTAAGACTTCCAGAACTATTGATACAAATTCAGTCGGTAGAAGCAGCATAAACATATGGTACACCGGGATATACGTTATGAAAAGCTGTCGACATATCTTGTATGAGATAAAAGCTATAGGAACTATGAGTAGTATCCATCGTCCGTCTCTACTCCTTAAACTATCGTAAACAGCCAATGCATATAGAATTTCAAGCACAAATATAATGCATGATACGCTTGAAATATTCGCAACATTACTTGCCAGTACTTCATCGACTAATTCTGGATTTTTTACCAGCTCGTTCCAATATTCATATGTAATGACTCCTGCCGGAGGGATATATTCTTTATGTCCGTTTTTCAGAATAAAGCCAATAAAGAATATATTAAACAAAATAACTGTCAAAGATGATAAATAAAAAAATATGCTTTCTTCATAGCTATTCATTCCCTCCTAATCATATGAGATAATGTAATAGGCACACTTTCTTTTCAATTCAATAAAAACATCGCCGTCATCATCCTTTATATAATCAAGCTTTTTGTATTCATTCCTACCAGGAAACTTCCACATGATATCCGCCGTTCTGATCCTTCGTGATCTTATATTTCACGCCATCCGCGTCTGTCACGGTTCCGCTGGTCTTTACCTTACCGGATTCATTGACTACATATGTCTTTCCGTCAACGGTGACTTTCTCGTACTTCATTCCTTCTTCCGCACTCACAAGGCGTCCGTTCTCGTAGAGACTTCCGTCCTTCACACCCGTGAATCCGTCGCCTCTCTTTCCGATACTGCCTGAAGTCGTAAAGTAGAATACTTCGTTGTCATGGTTATCGTCATTGACCACAATCCGTCCGGTCTTCATCTTTCCGTCACTATCAAAGTAGAACTTTCTGCCATCACTCAGCTCCACAAGACCTGTCTTCATGCGGCCCTTCTTATCGAAGCAGTAGGTCTCTCCCTTGATCTTTGCTATTCCGTATCCGCAGGCCTCCGTTGTTTTATAGGATGTGGAGTATGCGCGGCCATCTTTAAAGTAGTACCAGTTTTCCTCAGCGTCATCCGGGGATGCCATATATCTCCAGCCGTTCATCTGCTGTCCGCCGCTGCGGAAGTAGCGAAGGGCATTGACATCGCTGTTGGAGAGGTCGTCACGTCCTGTAGATGTGTAATCAGACTCATTTACCCAGCCAGTCAGCATTCTTCCGCTGTGGTCAAAGATATAGGTCTCACCGGAGATCTTCAGCTCACCATCATAGATCAGTTTTCCACTGGAATTAAAGTAGTACCAGTACTCACCCCAGTCATCCTCTCTGTCCGCCAGTTTTCTCCAGCCCGTCGTCATAGCTCCGGAATCTTCTAAATGATAGATCTTACCATCGATCTCCACCCAGCCGATATCCAAAACGGAATCCGTAAAGTGGTACCACACGTCATTGATCTGTTTCCAGCCGTTTGTGTACGCCTTTCCGTTCGCTCCAAAATATCTCCATCCGCTCTCGTTCCAGCGGCTGTTGTTGATGTACTTCCATGTGTTTGTGATCATGACACCATTCTCATTTACATAATAGGTATCATCGATCAGGCTGTTTGTCTGCATCACTCCATTATAATCCATATAATACCATGCATCTTTGGAGCATACCCAGTCATTCCGAACGAGGCGTCCGTTGTTGTCATTGTAGTAATACCATTTTCCATTCTGCTGTGACCAGTCCGCAAAGGAAGTCGTCGCCATTCCTGCGGTTAAAATCATCGCTGCAACTGCTGCACCTGCAAAATATCTCTTCTTCATAGAAACCCTCCTCTTCTAAATATTTCCGTTTCCGGAATATACTTTTTCACTTTCCCACCGGTTTCCTTTTCATCGTTCCCACGGTGGCTATTTGTTTTCGATATCTCCGTTAGATATCTTTCGTTTTTTGTTTGTACTTGTATTATACAGAAAACTTCCTAAAAACTCTTCTCTTTTTCCTTACATTTCATTAAAAATATGACGCAAAAATGCGGCAAAAACAGGATTGCATTCCCATTTCTGCCGCATTTAAAATTTTCTTATGATTTGCCGCCGGACACTGCAGTTTCTCCCTATGTCTTACCGCAGCACTGAACGTATATCCGACATTTTTATTTTACTCTGCATCTCCAAACAGACGGTTAACTGCACTAAAGATACCTCTTAAGGATGCTCTCGTAATGTTGGAGCTGATGCCGACACCGTATGTCACCTTGCCGGTCTTCTGATCCATCAGGTGGATATAGGAAGCCGCCTGTGCCCCGGAACCGGATGTCAGCGCATGCTCGCTGTAATCGAGAACCTTGATTGAGATACCAAGCTCCTCCTCCAGTCCGCGTTTCACAGCATCGATCGGGCCGTTTCCGACACCTTCAAACTGTTTTGTCTCGCCGTGGTCAGAGTAGGTAACAACAGCAACGGTTGTGAACTGGTCTCCAGACTCGAAATCTGTGATCTTGCACTTGCGGAAGTGGTACGGTTCCTTGCGGTCGAGATACTCGATGCGGAACTCTTCCATGATCTGATCCGGCGCAACCTCACCCTGCTTCTCTGCGATCTTCTGGATCACATCCGCGAACTCCTTGTGCATGCCGCGTGGAAGCTTGAATCCAAAGAAGCTGTCCATAACGAAAGCAACACCGCCCTTTCCGGACTGGCTGTTGATACGGACCACCGGCTCGTACTCTCTTCCGATATCGGACGGATCGATCGGCAGATACGGAACCTGCCAGATCTCGCTCTTTCTCTCCATGAGCGCGTGCATTCCTTTGTTGATGGCATCCTGATGGGAGCCGGAGAATGCAGTAAATACAAGCTTTCCTGCGTACGGATGACGCGGATCGATATGCATCTTTGTGCAACGCTCGTAAACCTCCGCGATCTTCTTGATATCGCCGATTTCAAGCTCTGGGTCGATTCCCTGAGAGAACATATTGTAGGCGATGGTCAGGATATCCACGTTGCCGGTACGCTCACCGTTTCCGAACAGGGTTCCTTCAACGCGGTCAGCGCCTGCAAGCATTGCAAGTTCTGCCGCAGCAACGCCTGTTCCGCGGTCATTATGCGGATGAACACTTAAAACGATGCTCTCGCGGTTCTCCAGATGTTTGCTCATCCACTCGATCTGGTCTGCGAATACGTTCGGTGTCGTCATCTCGACAGTGGACGGAAGGTTGATGATCATCTTATTGTCCGGTGTCGGACCCCACGCTCTCTGGACCGCGTTGCAGATATCAAGCGCATAGTCCATCTCGGTTCCGGTAAAGCTCTCCGGGGAATACTCCAGGATCACTTTTCCGTCATAATCTTTCATGTACTTCTTTACCATATCGACACCGTCGATCGCGATCTGCTTGATCTCCTCGCGGTCCATATGGAATACAACATCACGCTGTAAGGTGGATGTAGAGTTGTAAATATGCACAACTGCCTTCGGGATTCCCTGAATGGACTCGAAGGTTCTCTTTAACAGGTGATCACGGCACTGGGTCAGAACCTGAACCGTCACATCGTCCGGGATCAGCCTGCGTTCAACGAGCTGTCTTAAAAAGTCAAATTCGATCTGGGAAGCGGCCGGGAAACCGATCTCGATCTCCTTGAAGCCCATCTGCACCAGCATATTGAACATTTCGATCTTCTCTTCAACGACCATCGGCTCTACAAGTGCCTGATTGCCGTCGCGCAGATCCACACTGCACCAGATCGGTGCTTTCTCGATCTCTTTATTCGGCCACTCCCGCTCCGGGTAATTCATGACCGGTACTCTCTGATATCTCTTATAGTTCATCATAGTTTCTTTCCTCCGCTTTTCTGATAAAAGTCATTTTCATCCCTGCATTTCATGAATTTTTGTAATCATGCAGTCATTCCAGGCACTGCAGTTTCCCTCCAGCTTCATAGTCGCAGGCCACGGAGTCGGTAAACCACGCTGTACTTCTCAATTATAAACAATGTTACGCTTTTAGGTCTAACCCCATTTTCATCAGTCCTTTTTTGTGAAATTCTGGCGGCGGCCACGTTTTTCGACCGCCTCCTTTTCGTTTCTTCATTATATCACTGCGAAAAAGGAATCGCAAGAATCTATACCATAACATTTAGATATGGGAGATATGCAGTGTTACAGTACACGGGCACTCCATGCCCGCGCACTGTAACAGGATTTTGCCGATGCTTCGCATTCCGAATCGGCAAAATCCGCGGTCATAACGGTATCATACGGAATTTTCAGTTCAGAAAATTCCTACCCATGAAAAGTAACTACGAAGTCACTGTACACCTCTCAAGCCTTTCTGAGACTATAACCATATATATAATGAGGCAGCGAATTTTCTTCACTGCCTCATCGTTCATCTTTTATATTTCAAGCAATCAGCTTTCTGACACATGCCCTTTTTTCTTCAGCACGTCGATCACCTGATCCACATATTTCTCACAGATCTCCGGTGTCTCCGCCTCGACCATCACGCGGATCAGCGGTTCAGTCCCGCTCTGGCGCAGAAGAAGTCTTCCGTCATTTCCGAGCGCTTCGTCAACGGCTTTTCCGGCTGCCTGTACATCCGGGTCGTTTAACGCCGCCGCTTTGTCTGCTACACGGACATTCTTTAAAAGCTGCGGAAGGATCGTAACCTCAGAAGCAAGCTTTCCAAGTGTCTCCTTCTTCTCCAGCATGACTTCCATGATCTTTAAGGAAGTTAAGATACCGTCACCGGTCGTCGCATACTTGCTGAAAATGATGTGTCCGGACTGCTCACCGCCGATACTGTAATTGTTTTCCATCATGTTCTCGGCAACGTATTTGTCACCAACTGCAGTCTGCTCATAGTCGATGCCTTCACGCTCCAGAGACTTGTAAAGACCAAGATTGGACATAACGGTGGTTACAACTGTATTTCCGTTGAGCTGGCCTTTCTCTCTTAAATATTTGCCGCACACATACATGATCTTATCACCGTCAATGATGTTTCCGCGGTGGTCTACGGCGATACAGCGGTCTGCATCTCCATCATATGCAAAACCGATATCCAGGCCTTTATCTACCACGAACTGTCTCAGAACTTCAATGTGTGTGGAACCGCAGCCACGGTTGATGTTGGTTCCGTTTGGCTCATTGTTGATCACATAGGTTTTTGCACGAAGTGCGTCAAAAACACTCTTGGCAATGGCGGATGAGCTTCCGTTGGAGCAATCCAGCCCAACCTTGATATTTTTGAAATCATGGCATGGGATAGAGATCAGATGTCCGATATAACGGTTTCTTCCGGATGCAAAATCCACAGTACAGCCGATATCTTCTCCGGTTGCCAGCGGAAGTTCCTCGATCTCACCATCCAGATAAGCCTCGATACGTGCTTCAATATCTGCGGAAATCTTCTGTCCGTTCTCATTAAGGACCTTGATCCCATTATCATTAAACGGATTATGGCTTGCGGAAATCATGATACCGCAGTCAAAATCACCTGTGCGGACTATATAAGACACACTAGGTGTAGGCGTTACATGCATCAGGTATACATCAGCTCCGCTGGCTGTAAGTCCCGCAACCAGAGAATACTCGAACATGTAGCTTGAAAGTCTCGTATCCTTTCCGATGACGACATGAGCCTTTCCATCCTCATGCTGCTTGCCATAGTAGTAGCCAAGGTATCTTCCAACCTTATAGGCATGCTCCACTGTAAGGTCTACATTTGCCTCGCCTCTGAATCCATCTGTTCCAAAATATTTACCCATTGTAAAATCCTCGATTCTATTATTCTATAACCTCATCCTGTTCGCTTTCCTGAACGACCAGAAGATCTATCGCTCTCCTGTGGATGTGTATCTTGGTCTCCTTATATTCTCCGCCGAACTCACCATCACATGTCCATGCAACCGGATCCTCTGCATCAAACTTGACCCTGTGAGCCCTGAATGAAACCATGCTCCTCTCATTCACATCACCTGTAAGGAGTGCCCTGACCACTCTCTCCAGATCAGCCGGTGTCTTCATTGTCCTTATCAGTACTCCCTCAAAAAGTCCGTCATCGAACTCAACTCCTTTTCGGGTTATACTCTTAAACCCTCCAACGGATACCGAGTTGGACACCATACCGAATATAAACTCGCCTTCCTGCTCGTCCCCGTCTATTGTAACCTTCATCTTGTAAGATGGTACATTTGCTAGGCTTTTTATCCCCTGCAATACATATGCCGCATGTCCAAATATATTCTTCATATTCTGCGGCGTTGCATATGATGTATCTGAGAACATTCCAAAAGCTGCGACATAAACAAAGTTCTTGTCGTTCAGACTTCCTATATCTATGGAGAACGGCTCTGCCTTCACTATCATCTCAGCCGCCTCTACCGTCTCTCTCGGTATGTCCATGCTCCTTGCAAAGTCATTGGTGGAGCCACACGGAATATATCCAAGTGGAACCCTTATCCCGCTCTTCATATATCCTGTAACTGTGTTGCCCAGGGTTCCATCGCCCCCCGCACATACGATCACATCGTAGTTTGCGCCTTCCTCCTGAACAATTCTCTCTGCATCATCTGCCGATTTCGTAAGATATGTCCTGACCGCATAATCGTTGTTGCAGAACACTTCCAGCACATCCACCAAAGAATTCTTCAGAGTAGTCCTACCCGCTTTGGGATTCATGATGAACAGCATATTCTTCATACTTTCAATAACACAACCTTTCCCTTTGATACTGCTTATTTACTTGTGATCCTCCTTGTACTTCATGTACAGATCATACCCCTTCTTGCGGAGCTTGCATGACGGACAATGTCCGCAGCCCTCGCCCTTGATGCCATTGTAACATGTGAGTGTCATATCTCTGATAACATCCAGTCCGCCCAGCTCATCAGCCATCTTCCATGTCTCCATCTTATCGATCCACATCAATGGTGTTATTATATCAAACTCGTAGTCCATTGCAAGGTTAAGTGTTGTATTTAACGATTTGATAAATATATCCCTGCAGTCCGGGTATCCTGAGAAGTCGCTCTGGGACACTCCTGTTATTATATCAGATATTCCCCTCTGTTTGGCAAATATTGCTACAAATGTAAGAAATAGCATATTTCTTCCATCGACAAATGAATTCGGCGTGCCCTCCTCAGGTGCATTTTCGTCAACCTTCATATCTGTTCTTGTCAGTGAATTTGGCGCAAGCTGATTCAACAGGCTCATGTCGAGTATGTGATGCTCCACTCCGAATTTGTCCGCGATCTCCTTAGCACACTCAAGCTCTAACGCATGTCTCTGTCCATAGTCAAATGATACGGCGTACACTTTCTTATACTTCTTGAGTGCCCACAACAGACACGTTGTGCTGTCCTGTCCGCCACTGAATACTACAACTGCCTCATCCTTATTCTTCAAATTCTGCATAATCTCATCCTCCATATATAATCAAATATGATATTCCAGGCCGCATTATAACAGTCCCGTATAAACCAATTCACCATTATCAATTCAGTGTATCGATAACTATCTTCCCGCATTGTACATCATCAGCAACTTGTTCTGCAGAGCTGTGTCGCTCTCAAATCTTCCCCTGAGAGTGGTTGTCATGGTCTTGCTTCCCGGATTCTTGATGCCCCTTGCCGTCATGCAGCTGTGATGTGCCTCTATCATTACCGCCACGTCCTCAGTTCCCGCAGCCTTGGATATGACGTAGGCTATGTCCGAGCCTATCCTCTCCTGGAGCTGAAGTCTCTTCGCAACCATATCCGCAATCCTCGCTATCTTAGAAAGTCCGAGCACTCTTCCATTTGGAATGTATGCGACTGACACCTTCATGTCGTACATAAGCGCCATGTGATGCTCACAGTAGCTGAACACCTCTATATCCTTGACAAACACCATGTCACCGGCCTGCCTTGCCACTCCGTCCTCAGCAAATGTCTTGCCGAACATCTCGGCCAGCTCGTCATTGGTGTAGTTCATTCCCTCAAATACTTCCTCGTACATACGCGCAACCCTGTCAGGAGTCTCTACAAGTCCCTCCCTGTCAGGATCATCTCCAAGGGCAATCAATATTCCTCTTACGTGCTCCTTTATAGCCTCTTTATCTATCGCCATCTTATACACCTCTTTCTTCCGGATCCCAGATAACCTTGTGAAGTTGAATTTGAAATGTTGCGTCACAAAGCACAGGCTCTTTAAGCATTATATTGACAAGTTTTTGTGCGTCATACATTCCGTAAACCGCACCGAGATAAATATGCGGCATTTCGGTATAAACTTGTTTTAACTTCTTGACTATATCAATAGTCAAGTTCATATCTTCGTCAGAGCCTATAACGAATTTGATAACATCGCAAGGCCGTAGATTAATAAAATTATTCCAAATCATTTTGTCGGTCATACCGCTTGACGGAAGTTTGTAGTCGATAGTAAAAAACAAATTATCCGACTTCGGCACTTTGCCGAGAAAATCAACTATATCAACTGCGCCGTTCGTTTCAATATTAACATCACAGCCGATTTCGGTCAGTTTTGAAACAAGCTCCGCACTGTCGGTATGAACAAGAGGCTCACCGCCTGTAAGAGTGACACGCTTGTAAGTCATATTAACCTTTGAAATAATTTCATCAACAGTCATTTCAGTATATTCACATGGTGTTTCTTCACCAAACAGTGAATAAACCGTATCGCAGTACGAACAGCGTAGGTTACAGCCTGCAAGGCGTATAAATGTTGCACATTGTCCTGTTCGTATGCCCTCGCCGTCAATACTGTCAAAAATTTCGATTACTTTCATTTTGATTTTCCTTATAACAATTTTATTTTAACATCATCTTTGATGTAGCTTGCAATGTTGTCCTGACTTTCCTGTACGTCAACACGATAACAGAATGGTGCAAGCTCATCGCAAATGTATTTCGCCAAGTTTTCGGCAGTAGGATTGAACGGTACAACTTCATTAATAACCTTGTGGTCAAACTTGTCTTGAATTTTGCGTTTGATGTGTGTAAAATCAAGAACCATACCGTTTTTGTCAAGAGTTTCACTTTGAAGATATACGTCAATTATCCAGTTGTGACCATGAAAATTCGTGCATTTTGAGTCGTAGTCAAGGTCTAACT